>Ga0070754_10000574_pt1 | contig 33625 bp, 29 predicted proteins | sample VirMetDEL_Sep_01_FD_75181 | JGI IMG/M metagenome (GOLD analysis project Ga0070754, IMG submission 75181) | Aqueous microbial communities from the Delaware River and Bay under freshwater to marine salinity gradient to study organic matter... | ecosystem: Environmental > Aquatic > Marine >...
AACAATGATATTCTTGTAGTTGATGGTAAAGATACAAATTTACTAAATTTTGACACAACACCTCAAAGCATTGTTGCTACAACAGGTTCTGGTGCAACTGCAACTACTATTGAAAACGTAGACGTAAGAGATTTTGGTGCTGAAGTTAGAATGATCGGTTCAGCAAATGTTTACGGTAATTTTGGACTTGTAGGCGACGGTGAAGGTGTAATTGTGTATGCAATAGGACAAAACCTAGCGTACATTGGCAACGGAAAAGAAGTTACTAATGATCCTGAAAGTGTTAATCAAGACAATGAAGTAGTTGAACTTAATGGAGCAAAAGTTAGATACAACAGTTTCGACCATCTTGGAGATTTTAGAGTTGGTGATTTGTTCACAGTTGATCAAGATGCTGGTACTGTAAGTTTTGTTGCTAGTGCTTTAAACATAGACGTAACATCGGGCATTACATTCACAACTGGCGGTGACACTACTTTTATCAGTGGTGAAAGAATAGACACAGGAAACATTAGACTTAGTGGAAATACAATTGAAAGCACAGCAGGTGATTTAAATCTTGATGCAGATTCTAACACAATTAATTTATTGCAAAATGTAAACATTACAGGAAACCTAGATGTTACTGGTAATGTCAGCATAGGTGGTAATATTACAATAGGTAATGACCCAACTGATACAATACAAATTGTTGCTGGTATTGAAAGTGACATTTTACCTAGCCAAACTAATACATACAGCCTAGGTACATCTGCAAAAACTTGGAGTGATTTATTTGTAAATGAATCTACAATAGATGGAATACGTATTACACAAAACTATATCACAACCACTGATAGTAATGCAGATTTAGATCTACGTGCAAACGGAACAGGTAATGTAGTAATTCCAAGTAATGATGTACAAATAGATCAAGACTTAACTGTTGACGGCACAGCAACTCTTGCAAATACAAACATCACAGGAACAATAACACTCGTTGGAGACTTTACTCAAACAGGTGACACTACAGTAACAGGTGATGTTGATGTAGCACAAGATATGACTGTAGGAGCTGCGGCTCAATTTGAAGAAATATTGATAGATGACAATTATATCACGACAACAAGTTCTAATGCAGATTTAGAACTACGTGCTAATGGCACTGGAAAAATTCTAATACCAAACAATAATGTTACAATTAATAATGATTTAACTGTAAATGGTTTTACATCAACACAAGATATTACAAGTACAGGATTGATTACTGCTGACAGTTTCACAAACACAAATATATTAATTGATGATAATTTAATTACAACAACTATTTCTAACAGCGATTTAGAACTTAGAGCATCAGGTACTGGTAGCATTGTAATAGATGAATTTTCAATAAATGATTCTACAATTACTACTACAGGAGATATGGTAATAACTCCTGGATCAGGAAATGTTAACATAAACGGCACTGGATCTTTAAAAATACCTGTAGGAAACACAGCCCAGAGACCGTCTCCCACTTCAGGACAGATAAGATTTAACAGTCAAAAAGGTGAATTTGAAGGTTATAACGGAACTTATTGGATTAGATTAGATGGATTACAAGATTTAGACGGCGATACACGTATCACACCTGAGTTAACACCTGGAGCAAATGATGCCACTATTAGGTTATGTTGAAGACACAGTTGTAGCAGACATTAACAAAAATAGATTTAACTCTAATAGAATTACAGTAGACGACATAGAGATTGATGGAAATGTGATAAGTAGTATTACAACTAATACTGATCTTGAGTTTACTGCAAATGGTACCGGTCTTGTAAAATTTGAAAATTTAGGTTTTACAGACAGCACTATCAGAAACACAGTAAATGATGCTGTAACAGTTTTTGAAAATACTGGAGATGGCTATGTCAAGTTCGATGGTTCAACAGGAATTGTAATTCCTGTGGGTGGCAATGCAACACGCCCAACAGGAGTAACGGGAATGATACGATTTAACACAGATGATTCTAGAGTTGAATTATATGATGGAACAAGTTGGGTTTCAGTGGCTGGTGCAAGTGGTGGTATTTCATTTGCTCAAGCAGAAGAAATAGCAATTGAAAAAGTTTTGATATTTGGATAGATAAATGGCAACGATACTTAAAAATACAGTAATAAAAAATTGTGGTACAGTACCTGTTTTAATTTATGAAACACTACCTACTACTAGAGTTACAATATTAGGTTTAAGTTTTACAAACTTAACAGATCAATTTGTATACTGTGATGTAATTATAGAAGATGATACTAGCGTAGCCGGATACTATCTAAGAAATAGTATTTTACCTGCAGGAACAAGTTTGAGAGCTGTAAGTACAGGAGAAAAATTAGTTCTAGCACCAAGTAACCGTTTACTAGTAAGAACTAGTATAGATGATTCAGTTGACGTTATCGTCAGCTATGTGGAGATAACATAATGACATATTATATAGGAACAAGTCCAACTGACGTTATTGGTAGTTTTATCAAAAGATATTTTTACGGATTGCGTAGAAATGATGATGGTGAGTTATTTTTAGTACAGTCGGATCAACTTGCAGGCGGAGATGAAAATATTGTCGTTATAAATGATCTCGGTGTTGCGGAAGAAAGTTACCAAGATTTTGAGGAAGGGATTGATTTCTTAAGCGGAATAAATGAAGATCATGAAATTGTTTACAACAATCTAAGATATCCTCAATTTAAATGGGACAATAGAAGTTTGACATATTTTATTGATCCAGATGACGGACAGTTTATACAAAGATTGTCAGAAAAATATGTTTATCCAGAAAATATATCAAGTCCATCTTACAGTGATGGAGATGATAGTGCGGTAATAAAAACATATTCACCTGTCAACGGAGGATATTAAAGAATGGCTGAGTTTAGTTTAGATAGATTTAAGTATAGATGGCGCGGTGAATGGTCACCATCTCTTGATTATAGAAAAGATGATGTAATCACTCGAAAAGGAAAAAGTTATGTTTGTTTGATTGCCCATACAAGTGCCGCAAATTTTAGAACTGATCTAAATGCAATTATACCAGGAAGTTCACCTCCAGTACCTGATCCTAAATGGGTTGTAATGACAAGTGGTAAGGCATTTTTAGGTCCTTGGGAGACTGCAGAAGATTATGATTTAGGTGATATAGTTTTATATCAAGGGTCACTTTACAAATGTACATATGCACATACATCTAATTCTTTTGTTGAAGATGCATATGGTGTTGAATTTGATCAACCATCAGCAAATAGAAAATGGGAATTGTTTGCAAGCGGTCAAGATTTTATCGGTGATTGGGTAGATGGCACAGAATATGGATACGGAGCTGTTGTTAAATACGGCGGAGATTTGTGGATTTGTCGCACACCACACTCTGGTAATACAAATTTAGAAAATGATATAAACAAATGGGATAGATTCTATGAAGGATATTCTTATAGATCAGTATGGATTCCTGATAGACAGTATTTTGTAAACGATTATGTCAGATACGGTGCTAGTTTATTTAAGTGTATAGAAACTCACACATCAGAAGGCACTGCCATTGACGAAACTAAATTTGATTTTGATATTCCTGGTTCTCAGTTCGACGGAGAATGGAGTAGCACAACAAACTACAATATAGGTGATATTGTTAGATATGGTGGTACATTGTACTATGCAATCACAAACAACATTGATAGAAACCCATCAGCAGGGCTATCAGACACCAATGACAGTACTGTAGATTGGATTGTCCTTGCAAAAACATATAGATTTAGAGGTCAATGGGGTGTAAACGAACCAAAAACTATAACTATAAATGTTACAGCAGGCATAGACACAGTTGTAGGAAATGCTACAGGAGCACTTTATCTCGATAATAGTATAAAAAGTGTTTTAAATTTAACAAGAGGAGACACTATACTATTTGACTTAGGGTCTGCCTCATTAACTTCATATGCAAGTGTAACACACCCGTTAAAAATTACTCAAACTCTAGACGGAACCGCATGGACTACTGGAATAAAATATATTTTAGATGGTGCAGAAGTTACATACTCAAATTATGTTGCAAACTTTGCTACTGCAAAAACAAGAAACTTATCATGGACACTTGATGACGATACTCCTTCACAGATGTATTATGGATCAATTACTAGCACAGGAGAAGGTGCGAGAATTGATGTAAGTGACAGAAGAGATTTTAACAGCCCATACGATGTAGGCTATCTAACTGGTGACATTGTTCAGAGAGGTGGACAATTATTTGTAGCACTAACAGATGTAAGTGTCAGCGACGGTGACGGCAGTACACTTGATTATCTCGACAACGAAGCATGGGAAAAATTAGCAACAAACAAAAAATATGTAGGTCCTTGGCGTGAAGGACAAGTATACAGTGTTGGAGATATTGCAATACTGTTCGGATCAGCTTATTCGGCAAATATTGAACATCTAAGTGAATGGGATAATGCTCCAGGTGACAACGGAAATGTTTATCAATATTGGGATTTATTAATACAAGCAGGTGTACCTGGCGGTATGCAGTATCCTGGAGATATGCTTACCTATGGTTTAACTAGAACAGTATTTGGTGATGGATCTACACTAGGACCTGATAGAGTTCCTATAGGAACAACAGGTCAGGCATTAAGTATAGGCCCTGATCAAGAAAGCGAAGCAGAAGAACTAGCACTGTTTTGGCGTAACAGAGTAAACGATAGCGATACTGTTTATGTTGCAACCAACGGTGTAGATGACATAGGATATGGGACTAAAGAAAGTCCATTTAGAAGTGTTAGATATGCATGTGAATATGTAGAAGACAATTTTGCTCCATTAACACCGACAAAAGTTTTTGTTGGAACAGGAAGGTTTGAAGAAGTTGGACCTATTAGTGTTCCAGCGGGATGTGTTGTTATGGGTGACGAATTAAGAGCAACTTCGATTGTTGCAAGCGGACCTAAAGCAGATTATGTTAATGATTATCTTTATCATTCTGCAGCACTTGATCACTTAGAGTCTCTAGTTGCAAATCTTTTTGCAGGAACAGATATTATTCCTCGAGATGGTAATGACAAATTGCCTAATTTTAGTTTTGGAATTTCGGATCTATCATCAACAAATTATCTAGTAGGGTTAGTTACAGACTATAATAATTATATAGAATTTAACGCAATAGATGGCAGTGTAAATCCAACAATGACTGGAACAAATACATTAAATTCGTCTGAAGGTAGAATAAATGCATCTACAATTTTGAATGGTAACAAAGATTTTATTGCTGAAGATTGCTATTGGTACATTAAGAGTGTTTATCCAGATGTAACTTTTGATAAAGCAAAAGTAAGAAATGATGTACTAAACGCTATTAGAGGATTTGTTAGAGATTTGAAATATGATGGAAATTATCTAACAATAAATCAAGCCAAATACTATGCAAACAGCATTTCTGGCTCACAAAATACAGATTTATTTTGGATGAGAGATACAACTGGACTTAGAAACTGCACAACAGATGGATTAACAGGAACATTGAATCCTCCTAATGTGTTTACAGTTTATCAAAAACCAACAGGCGGATCACTTGTTGCTCTTGATCCAGGTTGGGGACCAAATGATTCAAGAACTTGGATTAACAACAGATCTCCATATATACAAGGTGTGACAAATATTGGAACAGCTTGTGTAGGACAAAAAATTGATGGATCTTTACACAATGGTGGTAACAGATCAATGGTATCAAATGACTTTACACAGGTTTTAAGCGATGGTATAGGTGCTTGGGTAGTAAACAATGCTAGAGCAGAACTTGTATCAGTGTTTACTTACTATTGTGCAATTGGATACCTTGCTGAAAATGGTGGTGTTATTCGTGCTACTAACGGAAATAATTCCTACGGAAAGTACGGATCTATTTCAGACGGAAGAGATGTAAATGAGACCCCACAAACTGTAGCAGTAGACAATAGACAAAACGAAGCACAAGTTAGTCAAGCTATTGCTGGAGGTGCATCTGATCAAATTTTAGTGTTTGAATACAGTCATTGCGGAGAAAATTACACAGAGGCCGGCGCTGATATCGTAGGTGCTGGTGAAGAAGCAACAGTACGATTTGAAGATTTTAGAGATGGTGCGCTAAACAACGCAAGGTTAATTAACACATCGGGATCAGGTCAAGAAGGTGGCAGTGGATACACGCTCAAAGGTAGTACAGGACAAACTACACTAGGTTCAGATGTAAGTGGTGAAATTATACTCAATACCAACGAAACAATTGACGAAGAAGCTGATGTTTTAGGACTAAGATTGATTATTATTTCTGGTACAGGAGTAGGACAATATGGTTATATTTCGTCCTGCAATCCTAGTACTAAGTCTACAATTATTAGAAGAGAAAGCGATAATACCGTAGGTTGGGATCATGTAGTTCCAGGAAGCACAATAGCAGTTGATTTAGATAGTACAACGACATACAGAATTGAACCTAGATTAACAGTAAATCATCCAGGCTTTGTAGATTCTTATGTAGCTCCAGCAACTTCTAGAGTGTGGTTAGATAGCACATTCGGAAGCACTACTAAATTTTTTACTAATTTAGCAATCACTGTTGGAACAGGAACCACAATCGAAGTAGATCCTACTCCTGCAAGATTTAATGTTACAAAAATAGGAGATAGATATTCAGTAGGTACATTGGCCAGCGGTGCAGGTTATGCTGTAGGAGATGTAAGAAAAATTCTAGGCACTTCATTAGGAGGAGCAACACCTGCTAACGATTTAACTATTACTGTAACAGAAGTTTCAAACGATAGTACAAACAGTATTATAGATTATAAATTTTCAGGAACAGCAAAAGACGGAACATATGTGGCTTTAGCAGAACCTAATTTTGTTCAATACAGCGAAGATGGTGGAGACACATGGTTAGAAAGCAACCTAAGTTTTGTTGGTGATTACACAAGAGTTATAAACGGTGCAAATAGATTTGTTGCTATTGCTCAAGATACAAACACCTGCGGTTTTAGTTATGATGGTATAACTTGGAATACCAGGGCTTTACCAGCTACAGCAAGATGGATAGACATAGCATATGGAAATAATGTATTTGTTGCTATTGCAGAAAATTCTCAGACAGCAGCGTACAGTTCGACAGGACTAACTTGGAGTTCAACTAGTTTACCTGTAGGTGATGATAGCACCGGAGACCAATGGAGAAGCATTGCATTTGGAGCAGGATACTTTGTTGCTATTACAGGATCTTTAACTAGAGATGTAGCATATTCAACAGACGGTATTAATTGGAGTAGATATAATCAAGTGCTTCCTTGGGCGTATAACTGGATTAATTTAGAATATGGAAATGGAAGATTTTTAGCATTTGCTGACGATGGAACAGTTGCTTTCAGTCTAGACCAAGGTGCAAGTTGGAGTTTAGGAACTACTGCTCCTTCTCTAGACGGATCAACAGCAATGGCTTGGAAAGATATAAAATATGGTCAAGGTGTGTTTATGGCAGTCTGTGATACTGGCGGTGCAACATTTGGTGACATTGGTCCTACAGATGGTCCTACAACTTTCCTTGCAACTACAGAAGACGGCATAGTCTGGACTGAAAGAGAACTTGATGAATCAGCATACTGGAAAACTGTAACATTTGACCATCCAGACAATGTAGGAAATTGGGTACTGTTTGCAGATAATAAAAGCGAAAACGGTATAGCAAAAATATCAACAGGAAAACGAGCCTTTGTAAGAGCAAATATTCTTTCTGGATCATTCCAAGAAATAAAAATTATTGATCCGGGCAGTGGTTATTCTGCATCAAATCTTCCTGTTATCACAGTTACTGATCCTGGTTCTATTACTTCTGTTGTTGAAATAGATGAAAGAATTGGAAACGGAGTTATAGCACAACCTGACTTTATCAATAGAGGTGCTGGTTATAGAACAAGTACAAGTAGTATAACTATTTTTGGTGACGGTTTTGCAGACATTATTCCAGAAAGTAATACAGTTGTACTTACAGGTGTTGATCCTAGTTTGCCAGGACCAGGTGTTCAGGTTAGATTTGCTTCTATTGAGGAAGAAACAACAGCTGATCCAGAAGATTTAAAACTGTTTACAGGAGTAGGATTTACAGATTTAGGTGATGACGGAACTGGTAATGGTACAAGAATAGTAAGATTTCAAATTAGTCCTTCTTTGAAAAATGAATACAATCTTGCTCATGGAACAGTTGTAACATTAAATGAAAGATACAGTCAATGTAGAATAACCGGACATGACTTCCTAGATATAGGAACGGGTAATTTTCTAGAAACAAACTATCCTGATCTATATGCAGGCGGTAGATATTTTACAAGTGCTCCTGAAAACGAAGTTGAAGAATTAAATGGTGGTAGAGTATTTTATGTAAGTACTGACCAAGATGGTAACTTTAGAGCTGGAGAACTATTTTCTGTGCAACAGGCTACAGGTGTTGTTACAATTAGTGCAGAATTCTTTGATCTAGATGGTCTTAGCGAATTATCATTGGGTGGTGTTAGATTAGGTGGTTCAGGCACAGTTGTAAATGAATTTTCAACAGATCCAACATTTAGTGCTGATAGTAATAATATTATTCCTACACAAAAAGCCATTGCAACATTCTTAGCTGCACAGTTATCAGTTGGTGGTTCAGACCTTGAAGCAAACAACATTATAGCTGGTCAGGTAACTTTTGGTACAGTAGATAATATTATAGATATGACAACTGGATTTTACTTAAATGTAAGGGCACCGGTAAATTTTGATGGCAAGGATGCCCTAAATAATCCAACAGGAATACAAGGAACAATAGTAGGTCAAATGCTGTTTCTCAGGGATGCAGTAGAAAACTTACAATAAGATAAATATGTATATGGAGCAATTAAATGGCTGAGTTTAAACTAGGTAGAATTAGATTTGTATGGAAAAATGATTGGGCTGCAAGTACAGTTTACTATCAAGATGATGTAGTAGCATACGGCGGCAAAATCTATATTTGTGTGATTGGTCATACAAGTAATGCTGACAACTTTTTCGTAGATTTCAATATCAGCCCAGCTAAATGGAATATTGTTAGTGAAGGCCAAACCTGGAAAGGTGACTGGCAACCTCAAGAAATTTACAATCCAGACGACATTGTAAGATACGGTGGTCGTCTTTATATAGCAACTACATATCATACATCAGCAGCTGATAGTACAATAGGTTTGGAAGCAGATCTTGTATATTGGCAAGTATTTGCTGAAGGTATTGAATGGAAGGGTGATTGGGCAACAAGTTTTGACTACAAAGCAAATGATCTTGTAAAATATGGCGCAACAACTTATATTTGTATAACAAATCATATAAGTGCAGCAACAGATACTCTTGGTTTAGAAGCAGATCAAGCTAAATGGCAAATATTTAATAGAGGTTTTGATTACAAAGGTGATTGGGCAACTTCTTCCAGGTATAAAGTAAACGATGTAATAAGATTTGGTGCTAACCTTTGGATAGCAACTGCATACCATACGTCAAGCACTTTTGCTAGTGATGTAGGAAATTGGGAAAAATTTGTTGACGGTTTCCAATACGAAAATAGATGGGGAGGTTTGTCTTCATATCAACCAGGTGATGTTGTTTCATACGGTGGTAATCAATATGTAGCAAAAACTTCAAACACAGGAAAAGTTCCACCATCATATATAGATGATTGGGATTTATTTTCAGAAGGTTTAAGATTTCAAGGTGCTTGGGGAGAAGATTCTACAAACTTTGAATACGAAGTTGGCGATCTAGTTACACTAGGAGGATATGCATATAGATGTATATTAGGACATAGTGGACAAAAACCACCAAACGCAACTTATTGGTCAGAATTTTCGAGAGGTGTCGACTGGCGTGGAGAATGGTTAGACGATCAAGAATATTATAAAGGTGACGTAGTACGCTACGGTGATAACTCATATGTTTGTGTACGAAACCACATTTCTGAAGGTGATGACTACTCAACCGAAACACCAACCGATCCAGGCGGCGGAGCACAAAATTCTCGACCTGACCAAGATACGTCTGGCACTTATTGGAATTTAATTGCAATAGGTAGTGAAACAAGTGTACTAACAACAAAAGGTGATTTAGTTTACTACAGTGACGGCGGTCCAACAAGACTACCAATTGGTGATGACGGGCAAATTCTACAGGTAAGTGCAGATAGTTTACCTGAATGGGTAACATTAAGTTCTGCTGATGATGTTTATTTTGTAGCAGAAAATGGAGTAGATGCTCCAGCACCAGGATACGGTAAATCAATAGATAGACCTTTTAGATCTATTAGATATGCTGCTCAACAAGTAGAGCTAGGAACAAAAGCGCCAAAAGCTAGAAGATTATTAGAATTAAATAGAAGATTTATACAAAGAGAAATTACTGAATGGACAGACTATCAAATAACATACAACACAACAACTGTTCCGGATCCTCTCAGCATATGGTATGAATTTTCCTATGACAGTTATAAGTGTGAAAGAGATATGGGACTATTAATAGACGCATTTATATGGGATTTAGGTCACGGCGGCAATGTAAAAAGTAGAGAGGCTGCTCTTGCATATGTAAATGACACAGTAGGATCTGCTTACCTAGGACAAAAAGAACAAACAAAAGCAAGTATTGCTTATGGGCTTACATTAATTGAAAAAGTTTTAAAACAACAAGCACCGGCTGTAAATTATCAATCTACTAATGGAGATAATTCTACAGCAATCGTTGAGCAGTATTTTGAAACAGCTTTAGGAGATCAAGCAGTGGTTGAATATGAAAGTACAGTAACAGCATCATACGGCGGAACATCAATATCAAGCGGTGGTGGCGGAGGAGGCTACTAATGGCAACTATATTTGAAACAATTACAGAATTAAGCGGAATAGTAACAGATGCTATTACAGCCGGTAACGACTCTAATATTCCTAATAGACTGATTAGAAATACTCTTATCAAAGTTTCAACAGGAAAATATTATGAGGTTCTTCCAATTATTGTTCCAGCAGAATGTTGTATTATAGGAGACGAACTTCGCTCAACAAATGTTCAACCTAGAAAAGCAAGCAATGCTGTGCTTACTCCTGCAAAAGATTTTGCTTACAGTTTCCAAGGGTTATCTAGAATGGATAGCATCATTGAAGACATTGTTAAAGGACAAACTGTTACACCTACGACTGGAAATACAGAAACACAAATTCAAAGTTGGCCATATGTTGAAGGACCAAACACAGCAGGAGCTGTGAAAAGAATTTCAAGAAATATTAGAAAAAGAATTGATACAGGACTTGGTGACAAGTATGAAGTAAATTGGCCTAAACCTTGGGATATGGCTGATCCTGCCGAAGGTTGGGGAAGAGAAAATTTATTCATTAACAAAAAATTCATTCAAGAAGAAGTTATTGCTTACATTAAAACTAACTATCCTAATCTAAAATATAGCAGAACAAAATGTAGACAGGATGTTGGCTTTATAATAGATAGTTTAGGATATGATTTAACTTATGGCGGTAACTGGCAATCTGTTAAAACTGGAGAAGCATATTACGAAGGAACTAATCTAAATATTGCAAGTAGCGAAAAAACTGCAACTATTGCTGCATACAATTTTATGAAAAATTTAATGCAAACTATCGCTACCAATACAACAGTTGCTCCAGTGCTTAACACTAATAGTATAACACAAATTGTAACAGCGACTAATGGAGATGCAGGAACGCAGGCTCGCATTGGCACGCTCATGACGGCAATAGTTAATATTATCACCAATGGTTCTGGATCAGTTGCTATTACATATCCTGACATTTCAGGTGTAAGTGATGCCCTTAAAGGAGCAGAAACAGCACTTAGAACAGCTTTACCTACAATACAGCAAAACACAATTGATTTTATTAATGGTCATTTTGGTACATTCCAATATAATTCTGCTAAGTGCAGAAGAGATTTAGACAAGATTATTTCTAACACTGCATATGATGTTGCTCTTGGAACTAACTATAATGCTGTATTCCAAGGTCTTGCTTATCAAAGACCAAATAATGCATACAATCTAAATAATCAGCGTGTACAAACAGTTGGTGCAATTAGAAATGCAAGAGATGAATTAAAAGTTTCAGTAACTACTGATGGATCATCATCACTAGACAGTTCAAGTAATGCTTCTACAAGAATTTCTACAGCATTTAATGAAATTGTTGATATAATTCAAAACGGTTCATTAGGATCTGCTATACCCGGAGATGGTGTAGTAAATGCACTTAGTTTTCCATCACCTGTAGGTGTAGATCAAAATAGAGTAGATGCAAAAGACAATCTTCTTGCTAATATAGATTTTATGGTGCAAGATGTAATTAGATATATTGCTATCAATTATCCAGGTTTAAATTATGTTGAATCAAAATGCAGAAGAGATGTTAAACATATAATCAATGCACAGTGCTATGATGTTCTTTATGGTGGTAATAGTGCTTCTGTACAACTAGCAGAAAGTTATTTTGTTGATGGAGAGAATCAAGTAGGTGATCCAGATCAAAAAACTGAAACAGCAGCAGCATATGATCACTTAGCAAGCATAATGGATCAAATTGTAAGAGAAGTTAGTGTTACAGCTCAATCAGGAAATACTGAACTACAAACTACACTAGGCACACCTGCAAGTGCTACAGAAGGTACGGAAATTAAAACCAATGTAGAAGCTATTGCAGATGTTATTGCAGAAACAACTCCACTTTCAACATATCAAGGAACAATTACATATCCTGATATTACCTGGGCAGATGCTGAATATCAGACTGCGTACAGCAGCATAAACAGTGATAAAAACGATGTTATCAGATCAACTGTTCAGTACATAACAAACACTTACAGTGGATTTGTATACAATCACACCAAGTGTACTAGAGACATAGGTTATATTGTAGACGCTGCAGTATATGATTGGGCATTAGGTTCAAACTTTGCAAGTTTACAAGCAGGACTGTCTTATTTAAGAGCTCCTAGTGAAAAAGTTATAGGAGACCAAAAAGCAGCTACTCTTGCAGCAAATGAATATGTTAAACAGCAGGCACTACTAAATGTAAACAGTAACGCCACAGCTATTGCTGGTATTAATAGCACTTGGGAATATGTACAAGATGCAATATTTAGTGGAGCGACAGAAGGCGGCGTAACACAATCTCCAGACATGGATGTTTACAATGCTACAAGACAACTTGAACTAAACAAAGAATTTATTGTAGACGAGGTATTGGCATATGTTGACAATTACTTTAAATCCACAATCTCAAACACAGTACCGGCAACAAATGAAATAAAAGCTGCTACAAATTGGATGTTTGTTGGAATGCCAGTTAAATTTAGAGATCAAGACGACAGCACATTGGGTGTTAGCGATACTGGTTTAACTGCTGATATTGATTACTATGTAAGAGAAATTAAAGATGATAATACTTTCACAGTTTCTGCAACAGTGTATGGTGCTGAATTTGATATTTTAGGTAGTAGTGAAAATATTATTGTAGAAAAAGGATACGAGTATAACAGAACCTTGTGTGCAAGAGATGTAAGAGAATATATAGATGCTATTAAATGGGATTTAACATGGCCACAACAACAATTTAGAACATACAATAAGTATGGTTTTGATGTGTTCTTGTATTTGCCAGCATTTTATAAGTCACATTTAGCTGCAAGATATTATGTAAATGCTGTTATAGGATCACAAGAAGAAGATATGTACTATCTAAGAAACGGTACTGGACTTCGTTTACAAACACTTGAAGGATTACAAGGAGATCTTAATGCTCCTAATGCTGCAGGATATAGTTTACCAACAGCAGGTGCATATGCATCACTTGATCCAGGTTGGGGACCAGACGATACAAGAGCCTGGATCACAGCAAGATCACCGTATGTACAGAACTGTACAACATTTGGATTTGCAGCAATTGGACAAAAGATCGATGGAGCATTACACAACGGTGGTAATGATTCTATTGTTTCAAACGACTTTACACAAGTTATATCAGACGGTATTGGTGCATGGCTATTGAATAACGGTAGAGCTGAGATGGTTTCAGTGTTTACTTATTATTCTCACATTGGTTACTTGTGTCAAACAGGTGGTAGAGCTAGAGCAACAAATGGTAACAACTCATATGGTACTTTTGGATCTGTAGCTGATGGTGTTGATCCGGACGAAACTCCAATTACTGCTATTGTTGATAACAGTCAACAGTATAATGCAACAATAAGCAGAGTGATTACAGACGGCGCAGACGAACTTTTACAAATAGAATATTCACATGCTGGTAATGATTATACAGAAGCAGCTATCAATTTCTTTGGTCCGGGAGACAGCGAAGAAGTAGTAGCAGACGAATTTAGAGATAACGGTGTATTCCAAGTTCGTATAACAGAAATTGACGATTCTTCAGGTAATCCAGATGCAGTTGCAGGTGGTACAGGCTATCTTGTTGTTACCAACACTGCACAGACAGGTACACTGAGTGGACCAGCAAGTATAACACTAGCAAACACTGATGGTAACTTGTCAACTGCTTACCCTAGTATGAGAATTTACATAACAGGTGGTGCAGGAACAGGTCAATTTGGTATTATTGAAACTTACAACAGTGGATCAAAAATTGCAACTGTTTTAAAAGAAAGACATCCTGTAACAGGTGGAAATTTTGTTATAGGACAGAAGTATAGAATTGACAGTGAAGGTAATACAGACTTTACAACTATTGGTGCTGCAAACAATAATTTAGGAACAATATTTACTGCTAGTGGAGCAGGAAGCGGTACTGGTATTGCTACACTGTTAGTTGACGGTTGGGATCATGTAGTGGCAGGAACAACTGTGGTTTCTCCAAATTCTACATCAATCTATTTGATTGAACCTAATTGGATTTACACCTCCAACACAGTCAGATACTAATCACACAATTACAAGTGATATTTGGCCAAGTGTAGAATACTTTACTACATCAGCTCAGTACACAAATGTAGCAACAACTACACAAAGTGACGGTAACGGAGCAACATTTGATGTAACAAGAAATGGTAGTAAGTATTATTTAAGTTTAAATAACGGTGGCGAACAATATGTAAGACTTGATACTGTTACTATTGACGGAAGCGATGTTGGCGGCGCAACATCAACTAATGATATAGTAATTACTATTACAGCAATAAATTCTGTAACCGGTGCAGTAACTGATTTTGACTTTAGCGGTTATGGTCAGAAAGGTGTTTTTGTTGCGCTACCAGATACAAATACCACTGCTAAAACAAGTATAGACGGACAAACTTGGACAACAAGTACACTCAATAACAACTACACATGGCAAGATCAAGCAAATGGCTTACTAGATGACGGCTCAAGTACATTTAAACCAAGTTATGCTGTAGCATTAGGTACAACTGGCGGACAAACTGTTGTTAACTATTCGTTGAACGGCTCAACCTGGGCTGCTCCAGCGTCTCAACCTAACTTAACAGCAAGTAGCACAGCAGGTATTGCTTATGGTAATGTAGGAACAGCTGACAATAGATTTATTATTGTAGCAGACAATGATACAGATGTTCAATGGTCAACTGATGGCGGCGTAAGTTGGACACAACAAGTTGGTGTGTTACCAAGTACAGGATTTACAGGCATAGTTTACGGTAAAGGTAAATTTATTGCATACAAATCAGGAAGCAGAGAAATAGCATATACTGAAAATGGTGGCGTAACATGGACCCAAGAGCTATTAGCATTGCCTGCAACAAGTGCATGGAGTGATATTGTGTTTGGTAATAACATGTTTGTTGCAGTAGCAACAGATACTACAAATGCTGCATACAGTCAAGACGGTATTACTTGGACAACTGTTGCTATAAATTCTGCAAGTGATTTACCTAGACAGGTAGCATATGGACAAGGTGTATTTGTTGTAACAACAAACGACACTGGTAAATTATATTACTCTTATGATGGTGTTTATTGGCCACCACATTATGCACTAACTGCAACCACATATACAAATGGCCTAAATGCAGTAGCATTTGGTAACCCAGATAAAACACCAAAATTTGTTGCAATACAAAATAGCACTACTACAGCAGTGTGTAATGCTCAAATTGGTAGTATTACTAGAGGTAGAGCAGGAGTTGCCAACGAACAACTATTTGAAGTTAGAATTACTCAACCTGGATCAGGATATTCTAGTGCTCCAGAAATGAGTGTTGCAGATCCTAACAACATTAACGATGCATTGTTTACAGTAAGAACAGGTGACGGAGTACTAGCCCAACCTACATTTGCTGCAAGAGGTTCAGGATTTATTAGTGCAAGTGCAGAAATAGATGATGATAACAGTAATGGTAGAGCAGACTTCTTCCAGAATGGAGCATTTGTTGCTGTTAGACAGTTAAGCCAAACTCCAGTTAACGGGTCAAATGTTGTGTTTGATAGTTTACCTGGACAGGTGTTTAAACTTGTAAACACAGTATCGCTTGTTGGATCAATTGACGGATCTAAGGTAGGTTTCCTACAAATATCACCTGCGATGGAAATTGAAGATGCACCTGTAGACGGCGACGGTGTTACTATGCGTATTAGATTTAGTCAGGTACGTCTAACAGGACATGATTTCTTAGATATCGGTACAGGTAACTTTGATGATACAAATTATCCAAATGCTGTTTATGGTGATCCTGTAAACGAACCAGACCAAACCAAAGAAACAAGTGATTTTAACGGTGGACGAGTATTCTTTACAAGTACTGACCAAGACGGTAACTTTAGAGTTGGTGATTTGTTCCAAATTGAACAGGCAACTGGTGTTGCAACATTGAACGCTGAAGCATTTAACATTGCAGGTCTACAAGAACTATCACTTGGTGAAGTTACACTAGGTGGTAACTCAGCAAGTATTACTGAATTCTCAACAGATCCGTTCTTTACTGCAAACAGTGACACTATTGTTCCAACACAGAGAGCAATTAAGAGCTACATTGAAGCACAGATTGGTGGCGGTGGTGCATCTCTGGTTGTTAACAGTGTAACATCAGGTGATATTTTCATAGGCGGCACACAAATTACAACACTGACAGGCTCGACGATAAATATTAAAGCTAATGTAAACTTTACAAAAACTGTATTAGGATTACCTTTAGCATATAACTACTTTTTAAGATAGGATGGAGAAAACAAAATGGCAAATGGAATACTAGGTAAAGCTGCATTGGCTGCCGCTGCAAATACTACCATTTACACTGTGCCAGCAGATACATTCGCTATTGTAACAGTTAATGTTACTAATAGGAATGCAAGTTCTAGAGATATTAGAATAGCTCTAGCTGCAACAGGCACACCAGGTAATGATGAATACATAGAATATGATACTGAATTACTAGGTAACGGTAGTATTGAAAGAGGAGGCATAGTTTTAGATGCAACTAAAAGAGTTGTTGTTTACGCAAACAGCACCGATGTAACAGCCGTTGTTTATGGTATAGAAACAGCGACAGCATAAGGGAAAATGATATGAGAAGAATAAACACGGGAGTAACTGGTAGACCACTACTTGCTAGATTAGTGAGTATTGATGATACTATTAGGTCTCTAGTCCCTAACGCGGATATTACTCTAAATCCTGATGGTACAGGTGATGTTATAATTGACAGCACAGCACAATTTAAAGTTAACGATACTACTAACAGTACAAGCACAGCCACTGGCGGCGCAGTTTTTGCAGGTGGAATAGGAGTTGCAAACAACGGATATTTTGGTGGTGACTTAACAGCTGCAGGCGGCGACATTACAACTGTTTCAAATGGATTTTCAACAACTGGTTCAACATCAGGATATATTCAACTACCAAGAGGTACTACAGCACAGAGACCTGGATCTCCATCCGCAGGTTATATGCGTTTTAATACTTCTTATGGACTACCTGAAGTTTACAATGGATCAAGTTGGGTAGTTATGGGATTCAGAGACGTAGATGTAAGTAGTGGTAGAACAACGTCATCATGGGAAACTAATTGGTGTACAGCTGGAGGATTTACAATAACATTGCCAGCTTCGCCAGCTAAAGGAGACAGAATAAGATTCTTTGACTGTGCAAAGGTTTTTGATACAAGTAACCTTACTGTTGCAAGAAATGGAAAATTAATTCAAGGTGATGCTGCTAACTTAACTGTAAATACAGAAGGTGCAGCTTTTGAACTAGTATTCTACAACAACACATACGGTTGGCGTATATTTACAATTTAATAGAGGAAACTGTTACATGGCCACTTATTCAAGTTATAAAAAAATTGTAAACGAGCAAGTTATTGACGGTACAGTTACCGAAAATAAGTTTGGTACTGAAACTAGACACCGCTTGTGTACAAAGTGGCTTATAGGCGATGCATGCCGTTGTTCAGCAGGATGCTGTTGTTTATGGACCGTTCCTGGATGCACACGCAGAGTATTTTTTGAAATATGGGGTGCTGGCGGAAACGGAAGTGGAGCATGTAGCTGTAATAGATGTCATCACTATTCAGGTGCCGGCGGAGGATCATATAACTCTAAAATGATCAGCACCAACCCTGGTTGTCAATATAGAATGTGTGCAGCAGGTGTATACCGTTGTTTGAGTAGAGAGTGTATTGGCTGTACAGGTTGTACAACATATGTAAATGGATATAACCTTAGCGATTTTTGCGCCCCTGGCGGCGGTTGTGGTAGAGCAAACACTGACTGGACACATTATTGTATGAGTTGTTGGACCTGTTGTTTAGGACCTAATGATAATAATGGTGATTTTGGAATGAACAGTCACAGCGGTATGTTCTCAGGAATATTTAACTGCCACTGTCATTCACAATATGTAAGACCCACAGGCGCTCCGTTTTTAGGAGGAGCAGTTTCGCAAGCAATAAACGTCTGTTGGATCAGATGCGGATGTTGGATAGCACCACCCGCACACGGTGGACAAAATGGTATGACTTCATACTGTGGCAGATGTTGCGGACAAGGTGGTACAGGAGGTCCTGGCGTTGTAAAAATTACTTTTACATAGGGAAAAAATGAATGGCAAGTTATGCAAGTTATAAAAAAGTAGACGGATCATCATTTCCAGATGGTGGATTAACTGACAACATGGTTAATCCTAACACACTAAACAATTTTGGTGTTAAATGGTTTTATGGTATTCCTTGTAGATGTTCTGCAGGATGCTGTTGTTTATGGACGGTTCCTAGTCAGGTAAAAAGATTAACATGGGAACTGTGGGGTGCAGGAGGTAATGGATCTGGTGCATGTTCATGTAATAGGTGTCATCATTTTAGAGCAGCTGCAGGAGGTGCCTTTGCTCAAAAAACTGTACAAACAAATCCAGGCTGTCAATATAGAGTGTGTGCAGCAGGTGTATATAGATGTTTAAGTCGTGAATGCACCGGATGCTATGGATGTTCTAGTTATGTAAATGGTTATAATCTAAGTGATTTTTGTGCTTGTGGAGGCCACAGAGCAGAAGCAAACACATCTTGGTCAACAGGTTGTTTTGCTACAAACTACTACTGTTTAGCACCAACAACCACTGGTGGCGATTTTGCACTAGGAGGGCATACACAAGCGTTTTCAACAGCATCGGGATATTGTCATTGTCATCCACAAGAAATACATCAAGGTCAGGCGCCAAAAATTGGCGGCAACAGTCATCAAGGTATTAGACAGTGTTGGATACGCTGTGGTTGCTGGAGTGTTCCTTACGGAACAGGCGGCCAGAGTGCAATGAATACATTCTGCGGTAGTAGTTGCTGCGGACAAGGTGGTACTGGCGGAGGAGGCCTCGTAAGAGTGACCTATATTTAAGGAGCAGAAATGGCATCATATACAAGTTATAAGAAAATTGTTGCTGATCAGTTAACTGACAATGTTGTTGATTACGAAAATCTTACAGGTGGTGTAAGAGAGCGGTTCTGCGTAAAATGGTTTTATGGAATAAGCTGCAGATGTTCTGCAGGATGCTGTTGTTTATGGACAGTACCAGCATGTGTTAGAACAGCAAACTGGGAGATATGGGGTGCTGGAGGTAATGGCGCAGGTGCATGTTCATGTAATAGATGTCAGCACACAGGACCTCCAGGAGGAGGTGCATATACTTCTAAAAGCATAACAACTGCACCTAATTGTACATACAGAGTATGTGCTGCAGGTGTATACAGATGTCTAAGTCGTGAATGTAACGGTTGTAATGGATGCAGTAGTTATGTTTGTGGATATAACATAAACACCTGTGCATGTGGTGGACAACGAGGCTGTACGAACAGTGCTTGGACTGATCACTGTTATTCAACTATGCCTTACTGTGTAAGACCAGGGTGTCACGGAACTAGTTCAAGCCAAGACTGGACAGCATACACACACGGTGGTAACTTCCAAGGTCAATCACCGTATATGTATCCGGGTAGTGCTTGTCACTGCTGGAAGCACCACGGACATTCAACTGGTGCTGTAAATTTAAGTGATAATTACTACGAACAAAACTCCAACTATTGCTGGATTCGATGCGGTTGTTGGATTGTTCCTTATGGAGCAGGTGGTCAAAGTGCAACATCAAACTACTGCGGTAGATGTTGCGGTCAAGGCGGAACAGGTGGCGGCGGAGTTGTAAAGGTGACTTTTTTCTAAATGATAAATAACTACGGAGATAATAAAAATGGCAATGATTGAATTTGAATGGACTATGAATTTACCAAATGATTATATGATTGATCATACTTTCACTGATGGTAATACTAGAACCTGTGTCTATGATGGTCCTGATAAGATTTATCTTATCGTAAACAACGAAACTGGTAAAGAAGAAATGGGTCCAATCACTGCACTTGAAAAATCTGACGGTCGTCCAGTACCAGCTAATTGCAGATATGTTGAAGTTGACTGTGTGACAAATCCTTTAATTTGTAATTAAGAGCACCTGTAATAGACGAAATGGAAGAAGATTACACTGGAGATCAAAATCCAACAGGCGTTACTGAAGTACCAGGTCACACAAGATTTTATTACCAAACACCTCTAAGACCTATAGATGTTTACGAACCAGAAAGCATTACTGTAGATGAAAATGATAATATTTCAATAGATGCTAGAAGCATTCCGTGGGCAGTAATGGGAAGCGGAGATAGACTACCAGAATGGGATGATGTAAGAGCTAAAAGAGATCAGTTACTTAAAAACAGTGACAGCGAACTAGTTGACGATATGCCAGAAGCACTAAAAACAAAATGGAGAGCATATAGACAAGCTCTTAGAGATTGGCCAGCAACTATGCAAAATGCAGGAATTCCTGCCTGGGCAGCTTATAACATGCAGCCTATTGATCCTGCAAGCGAAGTAGAACCAGATTCTGGTGATAAAATAGTATTCTAAAAAAATTTCCAATAAAATGCGCCTGCCAGAAAGGCGCATTTTCTTTTATACCCCCCTATAAATAACTTGCACTATCACTAATATGGTGTTATAATAAACACTATAAGGAGTTTAATTTTGACAAGATCTACAGCATTTTTTATTAACGGTGGCGCAGGCCGTGTTATAGCAAGCATTCCAGCATTTGAATTATACGAAAAAGAAAATCCCAAAGATGATTTTATTATTGTATGCGAAGGAGGCACTGACTTTTATAAGGGTCATCCTACACTGCATAAGCGAGTGTTTGATCATTGGCATAAGGGCCTTTTTGAAACTTACATAAAAGATAGAAACTGTGTTAGTCCAGAACCTTATAGAGTTTGGGAATATTACAATCAAAAATGCAGTCTATCACAAGCATTTGATATTGAAATTAACAATAAAGGTATCCGAGATTTAGACAAACCTAAACTGGTTTTAAGCAAAACAGAAGTTGTAAGTGCAGCAAATGTTGTCGAAGAAATTAAACAAGTAACAGGATTTGATAAGGTACTAGTAGTACAACCTTTTGGCAGGACTGTAGAAAATATAGGAAGTTTTTTGGTCGACGCAACTTCTAGAAGTTTTCAACTGAATAATATAATAGAAATAATAGATACGCTTAGAAAAGAATATGGTGTAATAATTATGAGTGAGCATCCTGTAGCAATAGACACAGTGCCTAATCCAAAGTATCCTGTAGCACAACCAGAAATTCCTGACATGCGTGTGTGGGCAGGAATAATTGAAGTTGCTGATCACTTTTTAGGTTGTGACAGTTTGGGTCAACACATTGTTAGAGCTCTTGGTAAAACAGCAACTATAGTTACAGGTTCAACATATCCAATTAATATTTCTTATCCGGATGATAAGAATTTTGATATTATAGATGTAGGCGAAGGTAAAAGAATTTACGCTCCTATAAGATTAACAATGGAGGAAGAACAAGATAGACACAACGATGAAGTTATGGAACTTGATAAAAAACAAATAGATAAAATTTTAAAAAGTGTACGAGATAGATTAGGTCCATCATCTAACAAAAAAACACAAACTGAATTTAAACAAGCACCTGCAGCAGGACCTGCAACAGGACCAAAATTAATTCCTGGAAATACAGTTATTAAAAGATTTGGAGAAAAATAAGTATGTCTAAATGGATCGCTGCAATAACACGAGGCCATAACGGAGGAGTGTGTTTGCTTAAAGATGGTGAAATTGTGTTTGCAATAGAAGAAGAAAGACTAAGTCGTCAAAAATACGATGGCGGTCCTTTTGCTTCTATGGTAAAAATATTAGAATATACTGACAAAATAGATTATTTAGTAATTGCTCATACTCAACCTCTTGCACAAACAGCTGGCAGAATTGATTTTACAGGAGATGATGTTTATACTGGACTTGCTAGGAAGCTGGGATTAATTGATCAAAACACAAGTATAGACATAATGAATCATCCTCAAGTTGTTGATCTTTCTCATATACATCATAAGCTACATGCGGCATGTGCATTTTATCGTAGCGGATTTGAAAATGCTACAGCAGTTATAGTAGATGGTGCTGGAACATTTATGCCAACAGATATGCAAAACGGTAGTCCAACTGAAATGTTGTACGAACTTGAAAGTATTTTTAGTTGCGAGTATCCATATAATATTAAAACTGTTTGGAAACATCTAGGAGGAAATGGTCCTTTTAGATCTGCTTATGTGAAAGACATGCCCAGTGAAAAGTTCGATGAGCAAGGAACACACGAATGTATAATAGATGACGGCGCTGGTATAGTTAAAGTTTATGAAGCAGTTACAAACTATTGCGGATTTCAAGCAATTGAAGCAGGAAAAACTATGGGATTATCACCATACGGTAAACCCAACAATAAAATTCCATCATTGTATCATAGTGCAAGCGGTAACTGGACTGTAGCAAATAGACATTTGGTAATACCTACATATCCGAACAGCAGTGTAATCAATGAAATGTTCTACGAGTATTTAGAAACACCTCAAGGAATGTGGCCAGAACGGATGAAAGAACTAGTTGATTTAGAAAATCGCAGAGATTTAGCATATGCTGTACAAAAAGAAAGTCAGGAACAGGTATTAAAATTAATTTTAAATGCTGTGTTAAAAACAGGAAATAAAAATGTAGTAGTTAGTGGCGGATACGGACTAAACTGTGTAGCAAATTATTTTTATCTAGAAGAATTAAACAAGCATGATATAAATCTTTATGTAGAACCAATAAGTTCTGATGCAGGTACAGCAATTGGTGCTGCATTGTTTGCTTACCATCAACTAACTAACGATACAACTGTAAAACCTTTTGCACAAAGTCTTTATCTTGGTCCTAAATATGAGTTAACCAATAGTTATATAACAGAAGTTGCTGAAAAATATAACGCAAAATTGGAACAAACTGAAATGAGTTCTGTAGTAGAGCTTATGAGAAATAAAAATATCGTTGCTATGTTTCAAGGAAGATCTGAATCAGGACCTAGAGCACTTGGTAATAGAAGTTTAATGTACGACCCAACAGATCCTAATGGTAAGGATCATGTTAATAAAGTTAAGCGTAGAGAATATTTCCGTCCGTTTGCTGGCACAATACTAGCTGAACATGCCCAAGAATGGTTTGATATGAGAGGTCTAAAAGAATCACCACACATGATGTATGCAATGAATTGTCAACCGGGTATAGAAGAAAAAATACCTAGTATTATTCATGTTGATGGTTCTTGTCGTATTCAAACAGTTACACGAGAACAGAATCCATTATACTATGATTATATTAAAGAATTTTATAATCAAACAGGTGTTCCGATTATCTTTAATACTAGTTTTAACCTAGGCGGAGAGCCACTAGTTGAAACTCTAGATGATGCATTTCGCACACTTGCTAATAGTGAAATTGAATATCTATATTTGCCAGAGTATAAGGTATTAGCAAAGGTAGCAAACAATGTTGGTTAATGGTAAACCAGAAAAAGATTTGAGTAAGTATGATCTAGCAGAAGACCAGATTATAGTTATTGATGATTTATTCCCGCAATGGCTAATAGACCATGTACACAATCAAGTTTTTAATACATACAGTTGGTTTTACGGTCATACTAGTAACTTCCATGAAGATCCTAATCATGATGCAGGTTCTGATCCCAATTGGCCTGAAGTTCCAGCATTCAAACAGCATATAAATCCTCCTAGTAGTCCTAATTCTGGAGATAGTTGTTGGCAAATGATTTATAATGCAGTAGCACAATTTGTTCCTTTTGAATTAGAACTAGGAGAAGTATTAGTTAACGGACAGCAATATATTCACAACACTATACCTCATGAAGATTGTACTTGTGACAATGGTATTACATTTATTTACTATGTCAATAGAAACTGGAAAGAAGAATGGGGAGGCGCAACTGTTGTAGAACTAGAAAAAGGCAATTGGACTCCTATTATACCTAAGCCTGGTAGAGTAGCAGTGTTTAAAGGAAAAATCCCACACCACGGACTACCACCAAACGAAGTATATAAAGGATTAAGAGCAACTCTAGTATATAAAATGATGCGTAAAGTTCCCTTACCGGCACGGAGATTTAAATGAAATATAACATGTTTCATATTCCATTTTTTATTGACAAAATAGATCTTTCAAAGATTGATATAGGAGATGCACCTTATGAAAAGGTTTGGTTAAGTGAAACACCGTCAACTATAGGAAAAAATCATGAAATTCCTAAAAGTACATTTGAATATTTGATAGAAATTTTTACAAAAAATCTTGGCGCAGACCTAATTGGAAACAATCCAAGATTTGGCCAAATATGGCGTAACAAATATGAAGAACACGATTGGCAAGATATACATATCCATCCTAGATCTAGCTGGAGTTTTGTAATATATGAAACTGTAGAAAAATCAAACACTGTGTTTATGAATCCGCTTTTTAAAGACATACAAAATCAGTTTGGCACAAATGTAAAAGAATTTCCTCTAGACTTTAGACCAGAATGTGAAAAGGGTGATATTATTATATTCCCCAGTTTTATTGAACATTTTGTTCGACCAGGAAATATAGGAACTACAATTAGTGGAAATGTTTATATGGATTTTGAATAATGGAAATAACAAGTTTAGTAATTGATAACTTTTTACCTAAACCAGACCTAGTGCGTGAACAAGCTATCAATCTTGAATACCCTTACACAGGACAATTTCCTGGAGTGAGAAGTAACGCCGCCGATGATGACTATCAACAATATTTTCAAATGAGAATATCAGAAATTTTAAATGTAACAATTGATGAATTTGTTATGGATAGTTTTTGCTTTCAATTGTGCTATGCTGACGCAAAAACTTGGATACATAAAGATGGATGTGATTGGGCAGGTGTATTATACCTTTCACCCGACGCTCCTCTTGAGTCCGGAACTGCACTATATAACGACAAAGATGAACTTGTAACTGCATTAGGAAATGTGTATAATAGACTAATACTATACAAAGGAAATTTAAATCATAGCAGCATGATAGCCGGATTTGGCAATTCACCAGAGACAGGAAGATTAACACAAGTATTCTTCTTTAATGCAAAATCTAAATTAGGTTGGGACGATATGAAATGAGTTTTTTAAATTTATGGGGAACATACTTTTATTCTGCTGTTCTAAAAAATAAAGATGAAATTAGTAAAACATGGTCACCTTATTTGCAAGACAAAACATTTTTTACAGACAGTGATTGGACACTAGCTGAAACAAAAAGTACAATTAGAAGTGAAAAAAATAAAGAGCTACCTTGGGAGATATTTTTTAAATCTGTAGAACCTCATTTAAATAATTTTTTAGAAAATTTAGATCCGCAAGTTTCTTATGGTATTTTTTGCGACGAGCACTGGTTAAATGTTTATAGTAAAGGTCATTATCAAGAACCACACGATCATGCTTTCCCCGGACGATGTATAAGTGCTATCTATTTGCTAGAATATCCAGATGAAAAAGATCCAGGCGGCAATTTGATTTTTGAATGTCCTAATTTTCAGACAATACGAAGTTCTGGTATGGATAGAATTTTCAATGCCTATAATTATCAGCATGTGTGTCCAGAATTACAAAAAGGCACACTTATATTGTTCCCAAGTTGGATATCTCATTATGTACTACCTAGTAAAACAGACAGTGTTAGGGCATCTATAGCAGCAAATTTTGTAGTAAGAGCAGACGCAGAAAAAAATGGATGATATACTCTATATAGCCAATAACAGATGGATAGTGGAAACACATGCTCCTATGTGGCAGGATTATGAAAAACTTTTTGATAAAGACCATCCTAACTTAGTTGAACCCGGAAAAAGTACCACAGTAAACGGATATCAAATTCCTCAAACACTTGAAGAAACAAAACCCATAGCAGATTTTATAGTTGAAAAAACAAATAAAGTTTTACAAGATGGTAATGTGCCTTGCAATATACACACCCATATACAATCGTGGAGTATTAAATATTATCCTGGTGGGTGGAAAGGAATGCATAATCACAGTAAAGGTAAAACAGGATGCACTGCTGTTTTATATTTCGATGATATTAAAGATCAACCCAATGACGAAGGAGCATTTTATGCTGTATTACAGGATGCACAAGGTGAAACTTATGTTAATTGGTGGCAGCCGCAACCAGGAAAACTACTTATAATGGATGCAAGAATATGGCATGGTGCATATCCTACATTAGATGAACGCAGAGTTATGGTGTTTGATTTTGAGGTAACATGGCATGAGTAAGACTCTTTTTATCGGTTGTAGTCATAGTATGGGCTATGATGGAAATATAAAACTAGAAGGTCCTAATGTGTGGCAAGAAAATAACTATGCAGAAATTTACAGTCAAATTTACGACAAAGAAGTTGTAATAATGGCAAGTGCAGGAGCAGGTAACAGGACCTATCCCAGATTTCTAGCAAATGCGCTAGAGCTATATAATGATATTGATTCAGTTTTTATACAATCAACATACTGGGGCAGATTTCCTGTTGCTATAAATCCTTATCTAGATGACAAAAATATATTTCCTAAAGATTTCTTTTTAGACGAAAATTTTAAATCAGAAAAAATACACCGATATAGCATAAGTCTAAGTGTAGAAAACAAATATTTAGAAACTTTTTTAAAACCTGAACCTAGTGATTATGACATATTTCCTTATCATCCTGATACAGAGGTTTGGAAAGCAGAACCAGATGTTCGTAGAGTTAGTCATATGTACATGCGAATGTGGCATCATAGCAATACACATTTAGAACAGGAAGATTACTTTACAAGCATTGCAATGTGTGATATGCTTTGTACATATAATAATATTCCTTTATATGTTTGGAATATAAATGATAGGTGTTACCTGCCAAAAGAAACGCTTTCTTATTACACAAAACTAAAGTCAACCAAAATTGCTAATATAAATGCAATTGATTATCTTAAAAAAAATTATAGTATAGACACTGTAGATGGCGAACACTATTCAACTAATGTTCATAGGGCTATAGCAGAAAGATATATACCATATATAAAGGAGCAACAATGACTGAAGAATACTCGGGTATAGAAGAATATCCAAAAGCCTTTGATTCAGAATTTTGTCAAGAAGTAATTAGACATTTTGAAACAATGGATGATAATAGAATTATCAATCCAAATAGACAAGGTCATGGATTTGTTACAGATGATAGAATTGTTTTTGATTGGGCACACACTCAGGGTGTTTATCATTATGATTTTAAACTTTGTAATTATTTTTATGAGCGTTTAAAAGAAATTTATACAGGCGAATATATGCAAAAGTATAGTATCTTGCAACACAGTAAACAACACAGTGCAAAAGGTATGAATGTCCAACGCACAGGACCTCATCAAGGATACCATGCTTGGCATGCTGAAGCGGCTTGTAAAAGTAGTGCATCTAGAGTTGTAAATTATATGGTTTATTTAAACGATGTAGAAGAAGGTGGAGAAACAGAATTCTTATATCAAGGAAAAAAACTAGCACCAGAAGAAGGCAAACTTGTTATTTTTCCTACAGCATTTACTCATCCCCATAGAGGAAATCCAATTTATAAGGGTGTAAAGTATATCATTACCGGTTGGTATACCTATGACGAATAAAAGAATTTTTGTTGGACTAGACCGTGATGGTGTAATTAACACAGATCTTGGAACCTATTGTACAAAACCCCAAGATTTTGAACCAATTCCTGGTAGTTTAGAATCTATTGCTAATTTAAAAAGCAAAGGGTATGGTATTGTTATTATAACCAATCAAGGCGGCATACAAAAAGGACTAATGACAGTTGAAGATGTCAATGCTGTACACGAACATATGTTATGGTTGCTAGGACAAGCGGGTTGCACAGATATAGATGGTATATATTATAGTGAAACAAGTAGTAAAAAAGACCTATATGCCAAACCTAACACAGGAATGTTTAAATTAAGTCAAAAAGAAATACCTGATTTAAATTGGAAAAATGGCTTTTATGTAGGCGATAAACTAGCTGATCTTAAAGCAGCCATGAAAATTGGTGCTAGGCCTGTGCTTGTTAGGACAGGATACGGGGCCGAAACAGAACATGAATTGAATAAATACAGTTATAAAAACATAAAAAAAGCAACTTATGTTTTTAACTCGTTGCAAGATTTTGCAGAAGAATTATAGGAGATAATATGCCATACGCAATTAAAAAACCACATCCGACACATGCTAATGTAAAAGTCTGGCACACATGGGACCCCGACGGTGACGGATATGAAGAAGTAAGAAAGTTCCCTACATCTGCCCTAGCAGAACAGTGGGTATCAAACTACCATCCCGATAAAGGTTGTGAAGTTGTAGAAATAGGTTATGAAATCGGTCAAGACGATGAAATAATTCAAAACAAGTATAACTTATCTATGAATCCTGAAACACCGGATGGAATGCGTAACCTTACAAACAGAGATGATGAATCTATTGCAGGGCCACTAACTAGTTTTACAATAAACGGCGAACTTGATTAACCTGTTCTAGTAATAATATGAATTCCGTAAGGAGTTTGTACGGGTTCTTCTAGCAACTCGTCTTTTGGTGCGGCTAAAGTAGAATAATAAAGTTCTGGACAAACACCATCATTGATGTCAAACCAGCCTAAGTCTCCATCTCTATACCAACTATGTGGACATGCACTGTGTTCTTTTACAGCAGTAGCCCATGTTAGTCCACCTCTTTTGAGTTCTGCAATAATCTGTTTTGCGTCAAATACTGCAAAATAAATCTCACGAGAGTGTGAAGATTCTATTGCGTCATCATAACTTAATAATATATGACTACACCTTACTTTAGGTAGTAGGTTGCGGTTGCTCATAATGTTCCTTTGATAATATAATAGAGTCTTGATACATTCTACTATTAAATGCCAGTTGGTTTATTAGATTAATATTTATATCAGAATTACTATGCACTGTCATTCCTAAAGAGACTCTGGGAACGTCAGTATCGATAGGAGATACTGAATGAAATAATTCACACGGAAAAACATGCATGTAGCCTATTTTATTTTCACGCACAATGGTTTTTTCATTAAAAGGTTTATACATTATACCAGGACTTGTCTCTCCTGAAATAAACACATTGCAACTAAAACTTTTCCCCATTCGTCCCATATGATTATGCCAATTAATGCCTTGGCCTTTTCTATAAATGTTGACCCATGCTTGACAAATAATGGGCCATTCTAAATCTTTGTTTATATGATAGAGACAGTTTCCAAGTCTATCTGCGTGTTGTGGAAAATAATGAAAGAAATTATAATGGTGATAATTAGAAGTTGTAACATTATCAAAATGATCCGGTGAAGGTTTATAGTCTCCAAATCCAGACTCAATTAGTTTTTGTTCAAATTCAAATGCCCAATTTTTAATTTCTTCACATTCTTGTTCATTAAAGAACTGAACTTCCATAACATTATCTTCAAAACTCATCTGTTAGCCACCTGTAAATTATAATTTACTATACACCTAGGACCTGATTCAGGTATTCCAGCACCGTGAGGAATTAATCCATCAAATACTACGCATCTTCCTTTTTTTGGCGTTACACTTTCAAAAACTGTTTTGTAATCTTCTTGGAAAAAAACTGTGTCACCATCAGCGTCGTTAACATAATATATTAAACTAAGGTGCGGAAAATTTAAATCAGTGTGAGGATCATGATGCTTTAAGTCTGTTTTATAAGGCATAGTTAAAAATAATCTAGCAAAAATAATATCTTGCAATGCCATGCCTAATCGATTAATTACATTTACAGGAATTGTGCTAAAATTTACAAAATGCGGTGACAATTCTGCACTGCTTTTTAAAACATGTTTAAAACTTAACGGACTTATGCCATCTCGCCGCGCTGTACTTTCGTATTTTGCGGTCCAAGGTAATCCATTTTCAACTTCGCAACCTTTAGTTTTACCTAAACATAATCCTTCAAATAAATCTTGGTAAAATTCAGGAATACAATTATCTATTATTTCTATATTCATTACTGATGTCCTATTTCAATATAATATATGCCTTTGTCTTTGTACAATTCCGAATGTGCATAAGAATTTATGCATAATCCAGCTTCAACCACCATAGGTTCGAATGTTTTAGCAGTAGAACCATTAAGATTTTCTTGCAATAAAATTTTACCATTAGTAGTAAGATGTTTTTTTATGCATCTAAAAAAATTATTATGAGCGTTCCAATCGTTGTCTACAAGAATATCCATTACATGAGGAAATTGTGTAACATTAAATCCTAAACTTTTGCTTGCGCTTTCATTGTCACACCAGTGTGGCGGATTTCCAACCACTAAATCAAATAAATTGTCTGACGATAAACTGTTTAGTGTATTACCATGGAATATGTTTATGTGTTTTTTATACACACTATTTACTTTGGTTGTTTCTAACATATCTATTGCAGGTTGGTACATGTCATTGAATGATATATTAGAACATAATTTACTAGCCAGCAACGCAAACCCAATGAATCCCGGTCCACTACACCATTCTAAAGCATTTTCTACTGGTCCATACCAGTCATTTACAATGTCAACATACTCTTTGGCAAAGAAATCACCACCACCGTTGGTTTCGTTGGTGTAATAAACATCTAAATCATTTACACGCCATATGTAATGTGGATCAAATTGTAATTTTTTAAATTTTTCCATTTACATAGTCCGACACTGTATGAAATTTAACCTTAACAACTGAATTTAATCTATCAATATTTGCACAAGTGTATTCTTGGTATTGGTTTTGCAAATTTTCGGGCATTTTTATATATTCAATAGATGCGTTTTCTTTTTCTGCAATAATTTCAGCTACTTCTTGAAAACTTATAGCTGTGCCTGTACCAACATTGTATAAGTTTGAAATGTCACTGGACAACAACTGCTTGTGTACTTCACAAACATCACCTACATAGACAAAATCTCTAAGATACTGATCACTACCATCAAATATGGAAATTTTTCCACTTTCTCTGGCCTGTTTAGTAAATTTTGTTATAGGACTTGCTTGGTCGCCTTTGTGATCTTCTAAAGGACCATATACATTAAAATATCTTAAACCTTGCACCGTTATGTTGCGATTAGGTAACCGCCAAATCCATCTATCAAAGAGATATTTGCTCCACGCATACGGACTCTGTGGCTGTTTGGGATCATCTTCTTTAAAATTTTCATAAGGACCATACACACTTGCACTTGATGCATACTGAAAATTAACATTTTTAGCATTACATTGATTAAAAAGCCATTTTGAGAACTCATAGTTCTGTAAAATAATTTTATCCACATCATTTTCAGTGGTACTAGAAATAGCACCGAGATGAATAACCCAATCAAAACCTTCTACATTTGGTAAATTTTCTTCATCCCATTCATAACCTAATACTTCATGATCTTTTTGTAGATAAAACGCTAAATTTTGTCCTATAAATCCTTTAAAACCTGTAATTAAAATTTTCATATTTGATCTATATCCTTTTTATCAAGAACATAAACTCCACTATGTTGAACAGATATCGCAGCAGCATTATTGGCTGTATAAATTGCTTGTTCTATATCATTATAGTGTAGATAAGCATAAGCTAAAACAGATAAAAATGTATCGCCGGCACCACATACGTCATGTACTTCTACTATTGGTGCAGGAAATTCTTTTTGCTTATACACAGCTCCATTTTTTCCTCTAGTAACTATCAAATCATTACAGTATGTTTTTGCTCTATTAAACTCTAAAGTATTGATTTTAACAAAACATCCTTCAAATTTATCAAGGTATATTTTTTTTGTATCAACAAAAATAGGACCAATATATTTTTTCCTAATTTCTACAATTAACTCTTCAGTAACAAATCCCTTGTCATAATCACTTATAACTACAGCATCATAATCTAAATTATGTAAACTTGCAACATCAAAAGGATTAACTTTATCTTCCTTGTCTACTCGTAATAGGTGTTGACCAGATCTATAATCAATATATCTAGATTTAACAATCTTCTCTTGATTAGTAATAAAATTTATATCACAGTTGAATGCTAGAAGATTTTCTTTGACATTAGCCGCCATGCCTGGTTTAGTAACTGTGTGTTTATAATTTAAAACCGGCACAGGTGCTTCAGGACTAAGTCTATCAGAACTACCATAATGGTATTCATCTATACAACTATCTCCTATTAATAATATCTTGTATTTTTTGTGTTGTTGAATATCCATTTACTGTCTCATAAAACTTAATTGATTTACAAAATTGTCTTCCTACTATACTTTTGTCTTTGTACTCGCTGCCTTTTACCATTACATCTGGTTGATATTTAATTAATATATTTTCTAATTCATTTGCTGAATCAAAAAGTATAACTTCGTCTACTGATTTGAGGCTTTCAAGTAAAAATTTTCTATCTTTTTGGGAATTAATAGGTCGAGTCGTACCTTTTAGTTGAGAAATTCTATAGTCGGTATCGATGCAAACCAGCAAATAATCACCCAAACTTTTTGCATAATTTAAAAGTTCTAAATGACCTCTATGTAGGATATCAAAAGCACCGTTTACTACAATTTTTTTCATTATTTTTCCTG
>Ga0070754_10000578_pt1 | contig 33343 bp, 33 predicted proteins | sample VirMetDEL_Sep_01_FD_75181 | JGI IMG/M metagenome (GOLD analysis project Ga0070754, IMG submission 75181) | Aqueous microbial communities from the Delaware River and Bay under freshwater to marine salinity gradient to study organic matter... | ecosystem: Environmental > Aquatic > Marine >...
AATAATTGTGCACTTTTAGCTATTTTACTATCTTGTTCAATATTAAAATATTGGAATATCTCTCTTACTGTCCAATCTCGCTCCCTACAAAAAGTACCTGGTCCATAGTTTCCAGACATTGCAAATGATAAAATTCCATAGTTAGAATTATCTAATATATTTAAATATTCAAAAAATCTCTTTTTTCCTTCTGAATTTAATTTACATCCTGCATCTAAATATAAAATATATTCATTTTCTTTAATTTTATCAAGTAAATTTTGTATAATTAAAGAACGCCATATCCAATAACCTGCACCTCTAGGTTGATTTAAAATATTTTTATATGTATTTTTAAATTCATCATTTAAATTTTCTGGACCTAAACTATTTATTGTTGTAAATTCATTAAATAATTTTGCTTCATTTACTAATCTTTCTCTTGCAATAAAAAAATTATTATCTGAATATGTAAGAAAATGTATAATTCTAGTATTTCTAGAATTATTTATCATTATACTAATAAATAATTTATCTTTATTGACTTTTTGTTAAATATTCCGTATGATTAATTTTTCTCCATCCCCCACCATCTACATTAGAATTAATCCAAAATCCCCAATCTAATTTTTGTTTAAATGGAATAAATATAGTCCATGGCTGAATTAGTTTATCATTTTTATCTCTAGCTAACTCAACACGATGAATATATGAACTATCTACATATTTATAATGTCCTGGTTCCCTCCAAATTTTCTTAAACCCCAAATCTAAATTATTATTGTCTTCTGGTAAATGCTCCCAATATCCACCTGAAATAATAATATGAAAGTAACTCCATGGGTGATCATGAACATCTTCTTCATCACTTTTTAAAAATTTATGAATAAATATATTAAATGGAAAACTATTACGTTCTTTAATAAATAAATAGTAACGCATTAAATATGGTTCAACACCTTTCCTATCTTGAATTATACGAACTCTTGAATTATTATATTTAAATAACGTTTCACTGTAATTTAGTAAATTTTCAGATATTATTAAAAATATTCTATAAATTATTTTTAATAATATCTGAAAATTTAGTAATATAATTGTTATTAATAGTATAATCCACCATAAACTTATACTAATTAGTTTAATAAATCCAGAAGCAATAGATATTAATCCTCTTGCCATAGATATTATTTCACTTTCATCGAAATAATACGTTGGCATAATTATTACATTATTATTTTGATATATTAATAATCAATTTTTTTTAAAAATGATGACAATAGGAGATGTTAAAAATGCAGATGCACCTAACAAAAGTGGAAGGAGATTAATTAAAAATAAAACTATAAAAAGAAAAACTATGAAAACTAAAAAGAGAAATTATAAGAAAAGAAAAACTATAAAAAAAATAAATAAGCATAAACATCGTAAGCATAAACATCGTAAGCATAAGCATAGCAATCATTAAAAAAAGTAATAAAAAATAAAGTCAAAAAATAATATTTGATAATAATAAGTGATGAATAATTGTATTCACTTGCTAAGTGATACAAACTATAGTCAGAAAGAAATAATAAATTTATTATCAAATTTATCTGAATGTGTAATAATAGAAGATAATGAATGGGTTAGATTTATTAAAAATATTCCTGATAATCAAAAAATTTTTTGTTATACATTAGAAAATAGATTAGTTGGTATGATAACAGTAATTATTGAAAAAAAAATCATTCATGGATATAAATGTGTAGGACATATAGAAGACTTAGTTGTAGATCCAAAGTATAGAAATAAAAATATAGGAGGTCAATTACTAGATTATGTATATAATCATTGTAAAAAAGAAAATTGTTATAAAATTATATTAAATTGTATATCAGAGTTAGAAAAGTTTTATATAAAAAATAATTATAAATATAAATGTATACAAATGAGAAGAGATATAATTTAAAAAACAATGTTATCATGCATCCATTTTTTAAATTGATTATTAATAGGTTGCATAACTGTATTAATAGTAGTAATATATAATTGAATATTTTCCCTATCATTTTGTAAAATATTAAAAATATTATTTAATAATTCTAAATGTTCATCAGAATATAATTCAATAATTTTAATAAATACATCATCAATATCTTCTTGAATTTTATTTTCATTATTATTTTCTTCAGCAACATCTTTAAATGCAGAAGGATTAACAAGTAAAACTTTATACATACGTAAAGTATGTAATAAAGATGTTTGATTAGTATTTGAATAAGTCTGAATTAAATTATCTAAGCCAATTTTACTAAGTTCAATTAATTTATTATAAAGATTAGCATATTTATCACCCTTACTACAAATACTATAATAAAATTTATTATATCTTCTTATAACACTAAATAAATAAAATAAATCATCACGCTGGTCACTATTGTAAGTTCTAAAAATTGTTTGGCTCCAACCAGGTGTTTGAACATATAATATATTATTAGATATAGATAATTTACTATTAATAGGACAAAAAGCTAGTAAAGCTAACTGTGTAATAGCTTGTAATGGTTCTAAAATAGTTTCAAACCTCTCTTTTTTATTTAGAGTTCCCATTCTTATTAATGAATTAACTTTAAATATAGCATCCATAGTAAATAATTATGTAAATAATAGCTTTATATAATTATTCCAAATTTAATTCAGTATCAACATTTCTATTAATAAAAATATTAATAAATTGTATATTTTTATGATATGGTATTTTATATTTTTGACACCATAAAATTGATTTTTGAATATTATTTTTTTTTAATAATTCAAGTCTTTCATGTTTACTATTAGATATTAAACTTAATGTACTAGCAATATTTTCAATTTGTTGTTGTCCTATAATAGCATTATATTCTTCTAATTTATTAAAATATAAATATGGTACATCAACATTTAATATTTTATTAAAATAATATCCTTCTTTTAAATTTGATATGACTGAATATAATAATGTAACTAAATTACTTGTATCAGATAATCTAAAATTTTTACATACAATATATTTTTCTGAATTAGCATATCTACTTGTATTAGGTTTAACAATATATACTTCATCATAAAGTAGAGATAATAAATATATAAATTCAATAGATACTTTTGTAAAAGTATCAAATACTTTTAAAACAAAATGACCATATTGTTTTTGTAATGATATAGCAAATGCTATTTGACAAAAAATTAATTTAGAAGAAACTAATTCTTGTTGATTAAAATCCATTGAAAAATCAAAACCTCCATCACCAGTAATAATATCAAAAGAATTTTTATATTTTTCATAACAATATTTTAAATTATCAGCATTCATAATATTTCCTGTCTGATCATGGCCTTTTTCAATAATTACATTTTGATTTTTTAATAAAAAATTATTTGTTTTATTCCAACCTGGAACTGCTGGATCATTATTATCAATTAATGTCATACCATAATATTTATCATCTTCTCTATTTTCTCTCATTAAGCACATTGCTTCAATAAATCCACCAGGACCTTCAGCCAAATGAAATGATTGTAAACTATTTTTTTTATCTATTAAATCTAACATGTTTGTTATTTCTATCATTTTATAAAAAGATCTTGATAATGGTTTTAATTTTGATACTGATTGTTTAGTATTAGGAATAATAGTATGTATGTACTCGTAAGGATTAGTATATTTTTTGTATTTATCCCAATTATTGACATCTGTTTCTATTTGTATTTTTATATTATTTAAATATGTATTTAATGTTCTATTAATGATAGGTTTATTATTATTATTAATATTAGTTTGAATATTAATTAACTGTTCAACATTTTTTTTATATGGTACACTTGGAAGTAAAAAACTTGCCATAAGATACATTATAATATTATATATTTTTTATGTCCTTTAATTCATTAATTAGCAGGAGAAGGAGTTTTTTCTATTAATTTTAATTTTCGAGTTAATTTTTTTGGAGCTTTTTTAGGTTTAATTTGTTTTAGTGCAAGTATAGCACTTTCTTGTGCTAATTTAGTTTGTTGTTCTTCATCTAATTCATCATCTAGACTTTTACCTATTAAATTTCGTGCAATATTTTCAGCATCTACATTTCTAACTTTTTTGTAGATAAAATATCTATTTAGAAATGATATTTTTCTTTCATTTGCTGTCATATCTGGAGCTAAACCATATTCATTTGCAGCTCTTTTATTACGTTTAATTTCAAAATTCATTGCTGTAAATAATTCATTAAATAATCCTGTACTGGATGGTAAATTTTTTTCTTTAACTTCATCAGAAGTTAACAAAACAAAACCATAATTTTCTAATAGTCGAGTTAAATAGTCATAATTTACCAAATATTCACGAAATGTTTTATTAATTGATTCTTGATATACATCAATAGCATATCCTAATGATGAACCATTATCATCAAATTTATCATGATCATATTGTTTTGTTACCTCCCAAATTTTATTATTATTAACCATAATTACTTCACTTTCTCCTAATTTTTTTGTTTTTAACATATTAAATATTAAATTACCATCATAACTAGTACCAATAAAATATCCACCTTCTTTAGTTGTTTCACTTACATTTTGCAAGAAATTTTGTAATGTTACTTGACTTTCAAACATATAGTGTATAGCAAATTGTATTGATGTTATATTAAATCCTTTTTCTCCAACTCCATATTGATTATAAACACCTTTCCCTAGTTCTTTAATATCTTTGGCACCATAACCAAATACTGCTCTTGTTATATGTTTATCTTTTTCATTTAATATACCTTCAGTATTGCGAATATTAACACTACTATTACCATTTACAAATAAAGCTTTTGGCATTACATTGAATTTTTTACGATAATTAAGATATCTTGCACATGCACCATCTAATCTATTTTGGATATTATCTCTTGATATATCAATACCAAATACAAACTTTAATTTTGCATATATCCATTTAGATATATCACCACCTTTACCCACAGCTAAATCTATTAATGTATCTCCTCTATTAGCTACTTTATTTATTAATAATTTTTTTACAAATAAATTATGAAAATCACGAAGTGCACGAGTATTTGTTGAACCACTCACTTTATTATAATAAATATCATCATCTCCTAATTCATCTGGAATATTTAATCCAGAAGTAATCATTTCCTCAGTTATAGGATTATGAATTGTATGCCAATTACTATTAGCTACATGATAAGCGTTACCAAAATTTTTTCCTCCATTTCTAAATTCTGTAGTTTTATCATAACGAACTCTAAGTGGTTCCCACTTCCAATTATATTTATTATCTTTATTAAATCTAAATTCAATAATCATATTATCTTCAATAACTTCATTTTCTTCAGTAATCATTATTTTTTCACCAGAAGTTCCTGTTTTTAATAAAATATTACAGATACCTGCATTATTATCTGTTGGATTTGATGGGAAAAATTGCATGGGTTTATAACTATCTTCATCATCTTTATTTTCAACAGTTGGCAATTGATCATTAATTATATTTTCACAAGGATTAATGTATCCATGTTTACTCTCATCATAACCGACACGTAATATAGCAGTTTTATATTGTGTTAATTGAGACACAACGCTAGTATCAGTGCCATCTTGAAATATATTACCTATAAAATCATCACCACTAGGTAATTTTTTAAATGTTACCAAAAAGTCTATAGTATTAAATTCAGGTGGTTTCCATTTAAATGAATGACTCCATGTAATTTTATTTGGTTTAGTAGTTTCACCTATTTTATCTGATCCAACTCCAAGTAAAGCTGGTGTAAAAATTAGACCATCTATTTGATATTCATATATACCATCTCTTTGTTTTTGAATTATTGTTTGACAACCTTTAAATATATGTTCTGGACTTTCATGACCTGTATAAAATGTTTTAAATTCATATCTTACAGGAGATATAGAACCATCAATAATACTTACTGGTCTCATATTTTTAATAACACTTACTAATATAGATAATCGAGAATCTTGTTTAACTTCCAGATCAATAGATATAAATGGATACATTCTAATATCCTTCTTATTTAAATAATAAATATCAAATGCAGCATATAAATTAATATATTCTTTTTTTTTATCATGTAAAATATGTTCTCCATCAATTATTGTATTAAATATATCTTCATTTTTAGTAATACTTCCTGTAAATTGAATATCCATATTAGTATTAATAAAATATATTTTACCAATATTTGATATAAATAGTAATTTTCTCTCACCATCAGCTTTATCAGTTACAGTATACATATTTCTAATATTAGGAATATTAGCATGACTATTAATTTCAGTTATATTATTAACTTGTAATGTGTAAGATGAAGGTCCTACAAAATTTTTTGGAAAAACTCTAGTATTTTCTTTATAGTCTTTATTCCACAAAATTTTCATATATTCTTGAAGTTGAATATTTTGTTCATCATATGAAATAGGATAATTAGTATTTTGTAATCCAGATAGTACTAATTTAATACCTTTTTTCATAACAATATCTAATAATTGATAATTATTATATGATGTTCCTATACCAACCAAATTATTATCTACTTCAATTTCAATTTCATAATTTTCTCTTGAATTAAAAAGTTCAGCATCCATTATTTGATATTCAGCTATAAAATTTCTTCCTCTACGTTTTGATTCTTTAACTATACTTATATCTACCTTAATAGGTAATTCAGGGTGTGTTAATGTATAACGACATAAATATCTAAAAGTTTTTTTATTATCATTCCATTTATCTATAATCTCTCTAGCTATCCATGCATCTTTTTTTATTTTTTTTTCATTTGATAATGCTACTCTAAAATTAAAATCATTAAAATTAACTGGATATATAATATCTTGTGATGATTTAAAATAAGATTTTTCTACAAAATTAGCAATTATTTCATTATTTACAGTAATATTATTAGTTTTACAATAATCAGAAATTCGACTTAATCCCACAATTTCTGTTCTAACATTAGATAATTTTGTAGCTCCAGTTTTTGTGTCTATATATTCACTGAATATGCGTAATATATTACTCTCAGGTCCTATAGAAAATCCATTTGATATTAAAATTTTAATTACATTATCATAATCTATTTTTGAAATACGTTTAACACCTTTTGTACCAAATTTAACTTCTAATTCTAATTCTTCATCTGAACCTATTCTACTTATATTGTCTAAATAAGTTTTTAATAAATCTGTTAGCTGTTGTTTCGATGATTTATCAGTCATTATATATATTAAAATCTATAATATTTATATTATCTTATCAATTTTTTATAAATTCATTAAAATATTTTCATAAAGTATTTTTTTTATTTTTTTTTTTCCATTGTCATCGAGTAGATTTATTTTTAATTTTAAACAAATATCAGTTAATTCATTGGTTGAATAACTAGAAAAAGCTTTTAAAGGTTTATTATAATTCTCAATTTCCCAATAATTTGTTAATATATTTGTTAAAAATTTTTCTGTATAATTTATTTTTAATCCAATACTTTTATTATTATTTATAATTATATATGGTTTATCATCATTATATAAAAATTTATAATAATAATTATTACTAACATAAATTATAGAAAGTTTATTAATTAAAGCTAATGCATGTAATCCCTTTAATGATATAATATCATTATTAACTAATTCATCTTCTATCTCTGTTTTACGTAACTTTTCCTGTTTAAGTTTATCTTTATTTTCACGGATTTTTTCAACAGTCTCAATTTTATGTTTTTTTTCTATCTCAAAAAATTTATTATTTATTAATTCATAATTTTCTCTACCAAAAATTATTACATAAATACACCAATACAATTTATCTTTTTCTTTTGGAATAAATATATCTTCTTCTTTTACTTTTTTATTTTCTATATTTTCTATATTTTTAAAATTTTTATTATTTACTACTTTGACAGTATTAAAATTAGTATATTTTTCTATATTTTCAGGAAAAAACATATATTCTTTTAAATTTTTGAATATATGTTCATAGTTATCTTTTCTAGATACCATTTTTTGATATCTTAATATTATTATTATCTTTATTATCTTTATTATCTTTAAAAAAAACATTTTGAATACGATCTTTCTCACTTTCAATTTCATCAAAATGTTCTTGTTGCTCAAGTACATAATTTACAAAATTTTCTAATTGTTCAATAATAATGCTATTTTGCTCTGTTAAATTAATAAATGTTCCATTACTATTTTCATTTATTACAATATTATTTTTTTTACAAATTCTTAGCACTTCAATTTGATGGCAATGTTCCATTTGTTCTATTTGTGTTTTAAGATTTTTTAATTGTAATTGTGTTATCATTTTCTAATAAAAAATATTTAATAAACTTTATATACTTTTATCTAATCTAATTTTTAATAATTAATTTAGGTTTTTTTCTAGCCTTTTGTTTTTCTTCACGTGATTCTAATAATTCTGCAATAATAGAAATATATTTGTCATTTAATTCAAATCTTTGTCCAATCACTCTAACTTTAATTATATCACCTTCTTTTACTTTTGAAAAATATTCTGATGAGTGATGATGATCACGTGTAATAAATATTACTATTGGACTAGGATTTTCATCTGTTTGTGCTTTAATACCAGCTTTAGTGATATTTTCTGCAATACAATTAATATGCATACCTTCTACTGGACAACAAACTAAAGCTTCTAATACAACTTCAAAATATATTTGTTCACCTTTAATAATTCCACTTGAATAAGTTAAAAGTTTTACTGAACCTTCTTTAATATATCCTTCTACAATACATTTTCCTTCTATTTCTGATGCTAATTTTTTTTCTAAGATCTGTTTAATATTACTTCCAATATGAACTATATTAAGATATACTTGTTTTGTAATTAAGATTTCACTATAAATACCAATTGAACGTGGTTTTTTTATTAACTTTTCTTTTTCAATTGTTGTCATTATACTTACATCTAGATAATTCTTTAATTTTAAATCAATTTTACGTTATTCTAGAAAGTTTCTTTTTCTATATTAATTAAAACTGCTTCTACTGATGTTAAAAACCATATTTTATTATTTTTTCTCTCTTCATTAAACATTCTTAAAGTAAATTCTTGAAGAACACATATCTCTTTTTGACTTACATCCGAACTTGAGTTATAGTAATCTTCGCCCAATATTAAATTCATCATCTTAATAGCTGCAGCCTTTCCAGATTGATCACAACGAGCACCTGTATGTCTTTTCTTTGTCATATCTTTTACTTTAAAAACTATATCGTCTTTTTTGAATGGTATCATAAATCCTACTATAGTATTAATTTTTGTTTTAGTTGGTAGCAATAATTTTGTTAAATCTTCTATATTTTTAGCTAAATCTTGATAATCTTCTCCCTCTCCTTCTACCCATTTATTTATATCAGAATTTCCAGATAATTTTTTTACTATTAATACAATTTTTCCTTCTTTTTCAAATAAAATACCTGTTGTTTGTTTATTTTGCATTATTTGAGAAGTAAAAAATTTATAAATTTTTTTTTCCAATTCTGTAGATCTATTATTTTCTAAATAATTTAGTAATAATAATTTTTCATTAAAAGTTAATTCTTCTAATATATGATTTAATAAAAATTTTAATAATAATTCTCGTTTAACACCACTATTTTCCATCTTTATTATCACTAAACTACAAAATTTGTACCAATCAGTCTCTCCTCGTAATATTAATTGTTCTGTAGAACCTTTTAACAAGTTGTCATTTATTTTTTCAAATAATTCTTTAATTTCTTCATTTGTTTCTGTTAGATCTTCATCCACCATTATATTTTCAATTACTTTTTCTGGTAAGATAAATTCTAAATTTTTACGTTTATACTCTAAAGGTATAGAACGATCATATATTGATATATTTTCATTATTTAATTCTAATGGTTGATACAAATATAAATTATCTATATTTATTAAATTCCCTAAACGACCATACTTATCAGTTATATATTCATTTTTATCTTCTATACACTGACTTAGTGCTGCATATATTTGAATTAATGGATAATTTTTATTTGAATTTATTTCTGATATTAAATCTTCTTTTGTATAAAAAAACCTCTCTTTAAATAATGATTTAATTCTTATAATTATTTTTTCTGTATTCATCATTATAAAGGCTTCGCTATATGTATCCAAATTTATATCATCTTCATTTATTTTTTTTTCTGGTTTACAGTTATAACTACATTTTGCCATATAATCACATATAGAAGTATATGGTTTATCACCTACTTGATAATCTATTTTTTTTCCGCTAGATAATTTCTGAATTACTGTTTGATTCATATCTTCTACAGTAAATTCTGTTTGCTGTATATTTAATAAACAATCTGTAGCTATTTGCTTTAATAATCTACTAACTTTTCCTATTTTTAATGCTTTTAATTCGGCTAATCTATATACATATAGATCTACTGCTTCATTTTCTGTATTTTCTAAAATAGTTGAATGTAAATATATCTCTACATTTCTCTCTTCAAATGGTAAATCCTTATGACTACAAGTTCTTACTCCACGACCAATTATTTGTTCTATTCTATTCATATTATACCATGGTTCTAATACATGTATTTGTCTTATAAATTTAAAATCTAAACCTTCAGCTCCCGCCAAAGAAATGAAAACTACTTTTACTTTTTCACCATATTTATTATCTAAATTTGTTAACATTTTCATATCTCCCACATTATCAGGTGATAATGTTTTATCTCCTGTTATCATTACATATTTTGCTGGATGAAATTTTTTTGCTACCTCACTCCTTGGTTTAAATGTTAAACTATCAATAGCTTCTGTTGGTGGATTTTTAAATAAAGATTTTTGTGCTCCAGCTCTTGTAAATCCTAATTCTTCCAAAGCTAATGCCATTGGAACTATTCCACCATCAATATATTGTGAATATATTAATACTATTCCAGTAGAATTAATTATACTATCACATATTGACTTTATTTTACAACTATATTTTCCTATTTCATTTGGTGAAAATATTCTACCATATTTTTCATCTTTATATTCAAAATTTGTTCTACTTGGTGGAGTTAATGTTTCTATATAACTCATTAATCTTTGTAATCCATTTTTTCCAACTAAATTTTTGGGATCTATATTACTATCATCTTTCTCCAAATGTTCTTCTGGATATATTATATTTAATCCCTCTAATGGTTTTTGTAATAATGTATAACCAAAAGATTCCATATTTTCAAAATTGGGCATATTTTTTTCACTATATTCACCTTCTTTTAGTTTATTAATTATATATTCATAGCCTTTGTTTTGATATGAACCTATCTTATTCATATATAAAGATAGCATCTCTATTTTTTGAATAATTGGTTTGTCATTTAACTGGAGACGAGGATATTCTATACTATTTAATGTATTTTCAGTTGCAAACATTGATGGCCAAATTCTATAAGGAAATGTATATGGATTTTCTCCTCTTACAAATGATATATATCCTCTTGCTTTTCTTTCTAACAATTCTTTTCCTATTTCTTCTCCTGAACTATCTATTATAAAATTACCATCTTTTGTAAAGACATCTTTTACTTCAATAGTTCCTCTTTTATCATTCTCATTCATTAAATTAATCAACCAAACTATTTCTTTATAGCTATTATACATTGGAGTTGCAGACAATAACAATAAACGTAAATTATCTACATTTTTTACTAATTTTAATAATTCCATTGCTATTCTTTTATTTTTATTATCATCAGTCATTCGAATATTATGAACTTCATCTATAATAATTAATCTATTATTAAAGTGTTTTTTTAATTTTTGTTTTATTAAAATTTCTTTTTTTTTATTAGATAACTCACTATCTACTTTTGATTTTTTAAAAATATAATTTGCAAATTCTACATAACCTAAAAATAAATATGAATTATTTATTATACGTTTAATTTGACTTATTACTTTTTCTTTCGTTAAACCTTTCATATTTGTTGGATTTATCTCTTTTAAAAATTTATTACCAGTGCAGGCTCTTAAATTCCATAATCCATCTACTAATTTTAATTTTCGTTCATCAAACAATTGTAATTTAAAATTTTCTTGAACATTGGGGGATGCCACTACTAATATTCTCTGTGCAATTCCCATTTGTATTAAATAATCTCTCATCTCTTCTCCTACACTTATTGCTGAACACGTTTTTCCTGTTCCTAAACCATGATATAATAATAAACTATTATATGGTGTTTGAAATGATAAAAAATTTCTTACAAACATCTGATGTGGTGCTAATTCAAAATCAGCATTACACAATATTTCCGCTTGTTTTTCCACAGGTTTTTTAACTCCATCATATTTTGTATCATAAAACTCTTTTCTCTCACTTAATTTAATATTAAAATTAGGATCATTTAAATCTGGATATAAATAATTATATTCATTTGTTGAATTTTTTAGATCATTAGTATTTAACAATTCTTTTTCTAATTTATATTTATTTAATAATTTTTCATCTTGTTTTTCTTCTAATGATGTATCTATTATTGGAATATTTTCTTCTACTATTTCTCCTGTAGGCATAATTTCATCATTATCTATTTCTAAAGGAGATAATGATTTATTATTATCACCCTTTTCAGGTTTCATAATTTCAGGTTCTATAATTTTAGGTTCTATAATTTCAGGTTCTATAATTTCAGGTTCTATACTTTCTACAATTTTAAGTTTTTTTTTTTTAGGAGGCATAATATTATATATTATTAATATAATCTATAATTATTTAATAAATTTTCTGCTCTAATTATAACATCTATTTTTTCTAAATTATAAGGGCGAATATTTTTCTCTGCATTTTCTATTGTCATCCAAGTTATTTTACTTACTTCTGTTTCTTGAAATTCAGAAACTGGTCTTATTGAATTATCCATTTTTGCCAAATAATATTTATGTTTATAAGATTTATAATTAGAACCTGTAAATATTTCTTCAAAAGGAATTAAATTTTGTATAATTTTAAGCGAAGATTTTTGATATCCTGTTTCTTCTTCAAATTCTCTAAGAGCACATGATAAATCTTTTTCTTGAAAATTTCTTCTACCTTTTGGAAATCCCCATTCTGTTTCTTTCCAACTTGTTTTAGAATTATTAATTAAAGATTCTAAACTATATTGTGTAGAACCACATGTTACACCTAAAATTAATGTTTCAAATTTTTCTCTAGATGTTTTCTCTTCATTTCTATATTGAATACCCATCTTTTCTCCCCATAAATATTTCCATAAAGTATCAAAATTACTATTAATTAATCTTTTTTTTTCTTCTATAGTCATTTCATCAATTATGTTCTGAATATAATTAGAATTATATAAAGGATATTTACCTCTAATAAAATCTACATATCCTAATGAATCTTTTCTTCTTATTAGTAAATATTCTCTCTTTTTTTCATCACTGTATCTAAATACTATCATTCCAATACTAGTAATTGGTTGTTTACAATGATGAAATGCATGTCCTGTTTTTCCACAATTATTACAAAAATTATATGATTCTCTTGACATAATACTATATGTTTATTAATAAATGTTTTTATATCATTTATTATAATGGCATTAGATCCTAAAGTTTGGGGACCACATTATTGGTTTGTATTACATACTATTGCTTTAACATATCCTATAACACCAAATGATGTCTGTAAAAAAAAATATTATGATTTTATTCATAATTTACCTTTATTTTTACCTATTGAACAAATAGGTAATACATTTAGTAAATTTTTAGATAAATATCCTGTAACTCCTTATTTAGAATCACGTGAATCATTTATTAGATGGATGAATTTTATACATAATAAAATTAATATTGAATTAGAGTTACCTGAATTAACATTAAGTCAATCTATGAGAGATTATTATGAACATTATAAACCCAAGGCTGTCAAAGATGATCAAGAGAGAAATAGAAGAGAAAAAATTATATTTTTTCTATGTATTTTTTTTATTTTACTCATTACAGTTATTTTATATAATAAATAATTATGTATTAAACCACCCCAAGCATTTTTAAACCACCTCTATCATGTAATAATAGTAGTTTTTATGATCCAGCTATCATAATTAAAAACGGGAAAATGTTATATAAAATAAATATAATATTATATTAGATGAGATTTGAACTTTTAATTTTTGGATTAACAGGATTTTTTATAGCAAATACTTATTATGATGGTAAATATATTCAAATAATGAAATCATGGAAAAAATATTATCAAATGGCTGGAATTGGATTTATTGGTTTAACTGCATATATATTTATAAAAAAATATCCTGAACATTCTAGAAGTTTATGTACTCATGCAAATGGTATTATAAAATATCTTCCTATTGATAAAGATGCTGGTGATTTTTTAACACCTATACTTAAAATGTCTAATGATAATCCATTTGGATCAAATGGAAATAATGAAAATACTCCTCAATTTAAAAGAATGATCAACTCAGGTAAAACTTCAAATAAACGCTGTGTAAGTGAAACAAAAAAAAAATATGTAGCTGCTGAGCAAGGATGGTTGTGTGGTGCATGTAAAAAACAATTACCTGCATGGTTTGAAGTAGATCATAAAATTAGACTAGATTCAGGTGGTACTAATCATGTTAATAATTTAGTAGCATTGTGTAGAGATTGTCACGGAAAAAAAACTGCTTTTGAAAACCTTTAAAAATTAATCTAATATTTTATTATATCAATGTCTTCTAATAATAAAATAAAGTTTGATACAGAATATATAAAAAATAATGCTTCAAAAAATATAGATAACTTTTTTACATATTTAACAACTAATTCAAAAGCATTTGGCTTATTAGAGTTAACAATTTTTATTATTTTGTTATTACTATTTTATGTATTTAATATTTTTAACATATCAACAAACTATCCTTCTTTAGTTCAATTCTTTTTATTAATTACTACTTTTGTAATGATTGTTAGTTTTTTCTTTGTTAAAGAAAGAGGTAATTTCAAAACACCATATTTAAGTACATATTTATCAAAAAGTTTTTCTACTATATTAGCTATTATTATATGTGTTATAATTCTTATGCTTATATTTTGGCTTATTAGCAATATTAACTCTTTGCATACTATAACTATTTTTATTATTTCTATATTAGCTATTTTTGGATTATTATCACTTATATATTTAACTTTTAAAAAAACTATAGATAAACTTATAAATAAACACAATTTATTTATACAATTAATTACTAATATATTCTTTTATATACCATGTTTATTTGTTAAATTTATTGAATATATTAAATTTGAATATAAAATTACATCCTCTACAGTATGGATAATATTTCTAATTGAATTATTACTAATTTCATTATACTTTATATTACCTATTATTTGGAGCAAAATAGTTATTTCAGATGGTATACAATTATTAAAAGATCCTGTTTATCTTTTTAAAAAACATACTTTAGGTAGTTTTGAAGATTTACATGGAAATAATATTAATAAAACTAATAAAAAATTTAATTATAATTATGCTTTATCTTTTTGGTATTATATTAATCCACAACCACCTAATACTAATATTTCTTATACTAAATATACAAATATTCTTTCTTATGGTAATAAACCAGTAATTGATTATAATGGAAAAAAAAATATATTACGTATTAGAACAGAAAATAAACTTAATAAATTTGTTGAAATTTATTTAGATAAAAATATTAAATATCAAACATGGAATAATATGGTTATAAATTATGATGGAGCTAATATGGATGTTTTTATTAATTCTAAACTAGTTGCTTCACAACCAAATATAGCCCCTTATATGACATATGAAAATGTTACTATTGGTTCAGATAATGGTATTCATGGAGGTATATGTAATATTAAATATTATAATAGACCTTTGACAAAAAATGATATTGAAATTACATATAAAATTTTAAAAAATAAACATCGTCCATTATTTTAACTTTAGATAAAATATTACTGTATAATATATATAATGGGATTAATTGGCACTATTCTCTATGTTCTAGTTATTCTAGTTGTACTTTGGTATCTAATTTCATGGTTATTTGGTAAAAGAAATAATTTAGGAGCAGATATGGCTTCTGGATTAGTAGCTCAATATGTTGATGGAAAAGACTTACCCACTTCTAGCGATCAAACTAGTAATTATACTATTTCTACATGGTTTTATGTAAGTGATTGGAATATTAACTATGGTCAGGAAAAAACTCTTCTTAATAAAGGTGAATCCAGCCCATCTATTGTTTTAGGAGCAACATCAAATGATATTACTGTTACCCAACGTTGCTTTCCTAGCGCTGGTGGAGAGAGAATTGAACATCAATGTGTAATTCAAAATTTCCCATTACAAAAATGGGTTAATTTAATTGTAAGTTTATATGGACGTACTATGGATATTTATGTTGATGGTAAATTAGTAAGAACATGTGTCTTACCTGGTGTAGCTGATGTTTCTGGTCCTAATAATATAAACATTACACCTAATGGTGGTTTTGATGGTTTTGTTGCCAATACTCAATACTGGGCACAAGCATCTAACCCACAGGATGCTTACAATATTTACAAAGATGGTTTTGGTTCTAACTGGCTAAGCTCATTAATTAATAAATATAGAGTAAGATTTACTTTCCTCGAAGATAATCGAGAAATTACTTCTTTTGAAATTTAAAAAAATTCATATCTAAATTTCTCTTGTATAATATATAGATATGAATAATCCACTTGGTAAAATTTCACAAGGAGCTAATAATACACTTAATAAATTCTCTAGTTCACGGTTTGTTGAAGGTACAAAAGAATTTCTATCATCTAATAGTATTATTGCCAAATTCGCTTTTTTAATATTAGTAATTGTTGTATTTATGATGGCGTTACGTTTAGGAGGTTCTTTAATGAATTGGTTATTCTCTCCTTCTCCTAATCCTATTTTACAAAGATGTATGCACAATGCTACAGAAGCACAAAGAATCCCTCAGAATCCTAACGAGCCAACAGCTATAACTATTACAAGATCTAAAAATGGTTATCAAGGTGAAGAATTCACGTGGTCAATATGGTTATTTATTCAAGACTCTGTTGTTCATCATAATCCTGGTAAATTTAAACATGTATTTCATAAAGGTAATAATAATATAGGAGGTGATGGTCTTAATAATCCAAATAATGCACCTGGTTTATATATTAATCCTGATACTAATGCTTTAACTGTTATTATGAATACTTTTAGTACTATTACTGAAAAAATTAATGTTGATAATTTACCCCTAAATAAATGGATTAATGTTGTTATAAGAGTAAGTAATCAGCGTACTTTAGATGTATATATTAATGGAACTTTAACAAAAAGAGCTGTTTTAAATTCACCACCAAAACAAAATTATGGTGATATTTTTATTACTCAAAATGGTGGTTTCCCTGGATTTACATCTGAACTACGTTATTTTTCTAGTGCACTTGGTACAAATCAAATTCAAGATATTGTTGATGCTGGTCCTAATATTAAATATTGTGATGCTACTGGTAATTTAGAAAAAGCTAAACCATATTACCTCTCTACTAGATGGTATTTCGCTGATCAACTTGATGGTTATAATCCAGGTAATTTGGCTAATTAAATTTAACTAAGTCTTTTGAAAAATAATAAAAAATATTATTATATGTCTTATCTTATTAATAATATTTTTTTACCTTCACCATGTCAAACAGATAATGGAGGTCCACAACCTCCTAATTTATGGACACGTGCATCAAATAATTGTGTTAATTTTGACTCAAATTTATTGGATATGAGAAGAAAAGCTGAAATTTTACAATATAAAAATAATTCTTCTAAATTTACAAAAAAAGAATTACTTTCAAGATCAGTTCAAGGTTATGGTACTAGTGCAAAAAAAGTATGGGCTACCCAAAGTTATTCAACTAATGCTAAACCTACTAATCCTAATATAAAAAATTTACAACATACTAATGATTTTACTTTATTATGTCCATATAATCAAAAATTATGTGCTAATACTCAAGCTTCTAATGTTCCTGGTAAACCTACTATTTTATGTTTAAATAAAAATGTTCCTCTTGTAAGATATAAATATACAAATTTAAATCGTACTTATTTATCATCTGGTACAAAATTTCCTCAATCAGCATGGGAGCCGGGTTCTTTAGGATTTCCTATTGGAAAAGCTGGAAATAATAACTAGTAATTATTTATTTAATTAATATATACATGTCTTTACAAGTTAAAAGTGGTGGAGTTCGCCGTTTAGTATTAACAAATAAAACAGCTTCTAAAAGTATAGATAATCATCATGTTGTTAGAGGTCCCGGTATGCGTAATGCTTCTGTTAGAAGAGCTATTCAAAAAAGAGCTACTAATAATAGTAATGGTAAACCATGTAGTGCTAATAATCAAATTTGTCCAGATCCATGTTTTAATTATAAAAGAATAAAAAGATTAACACCACTAGAATGGTTATACGGATCATGGGTAGAAGCATTTGCTAATATTATCATTGGTGGTAATGTTTTACTTGGACAGAATTATAATATAGATAATATAGGCAATCCGAGAATATGTGTACAAGATACAGGTTGCTCTGTAGGTAGTGGGGTTCTAGCATTCAATGGACCAATTCAAATTTATAATAATAATGATGTCCAGACTTTAAAAGGTTCCACATTATATCCTTTTGTTGGTAGTGACTTACAACAATATACAGGAACTATTGGAATAGTAGTAAGTAGTCCAATTTCAGATTGCGAATCGCCGTACACATACGGAGAAATTTTATCAGATAGTAATGGATTATTAGGCGATTATTTTGTATGGAATTTACCAAATCAAGAAAAGCGAATATGGATGAGAACTAAACCTGGTTTAAATAAACATACACTTCAAAATTTTGCAAATTCTATTGCATCTAGCATTTAAATTATTTTCTTAAATTAGGATTAATACATATTGCTTCTGTTGGAAATATATCTCCGGACATACAAGTATCATTTTCTCCAACACTTATACAACTTCTAAATCCTCTATCCTCTCCTATGTAACAATATCCTGATTTTCCTAATGCTCTATTAGATTGTGTTCTACTTCCAGCATCATCTGGTTCTGGTACATTTTCGTTTGGTCTATTTTTTGCATGATTTAAAGCTTTTTCTACTGAATTATTATTATTATTATTATTATTATTATTATTATTATTATTATTATTATTATTAAGTGATTTATTTTTTGATAATCTTTTTTCTAGAATATCAACTCCACCCTCTACGGTATTATCTGTAACATCAACTAATCCTTTAGTTCCAGTTGCTGACATTTTGGATATTTGTTTAATAGTTTCACCAGTTGCTACAGCTGCTGATGAAACTGTAGATCCAAATAAATTAGTTATTCCTCCTGTAATTTGCCCTAAATATGTAAATAAATTAAAACCTAAAAAAGCTAATATTAATATTATTAAACTATATTTTAAAACACTATTCCACATACTTGGAGTACTAGATACATTAGATTCTAGTAATGATATTCCTGTATTAGAATTTACCGCATTTGGTATAGATAGTGAAGGCGTTTTAGTAATTACATCAGATGAATTCATAATATATATATACTCATAATAATAACTTTATTAGTTAATATTTTCTATATTTATATTATATGAACAATAGAATAGACCCTACTTGTCCCGCAAATTTTAATTTAAATAAAGATGAATGTATTTGTGTAAAATCTATTCCTCCAACTAAAGATTGTCCACCGGGTAAAGAATATTATGCTCCAACTAAAAGATGTAGAAAAATTAAAAATTTAAAAATTGTAGAAGAGAAAACAAAAAAAAATACACCGCCTAAAAAGACATTATTATCAAATAAAACACTTAAAGAAAAATCTCCTGAAAAAATAAATTTTACTATTAAAAATAAACCTAAAAGTCCTACACCAAAAAAAACATTAAAAAAATATAATTATCCTGTTGCTCCATGTGTTAAAGGAACTAATAGAAATCCTAAACCAGATAGTAATGGATATTGTCCTGAAGATAAACCCTATTATAATAATATTAAAGGTTGTTGTTATAAAAATAATATTATTCCAAAAAGTCATACATTAATACCAGAACAACCTTATTTTACATTACGTAGACCAGGTAAATGGGAAAATCAAGACCTAGATATTGAAGCAATAACAGAAAAAACCAAAAAAATAGAAAAAACAGAAAAAAATATTATAGAAATTCCCAATAAAACACCAGCACAAGATAAATTAATTGGTAACACAATTAAAAAATTAATTAAAGAAGATAAAATTGGGTTAGATTCACCTAATGCAACTGTAACACAAGCAATTCCTGAAATAAAAAAAGAATTAACTAAAACTAAATCTTTTTCTCCAGCTATTAATGAAAAATTAGTATCACTGAAAGCAAAAGATACTAAATTATCTGTAAATAATATATTTGGTTGTGGTTTGGAAAAAATAATTCAAAATATATCATTAACTACAGGAAATAAAACACGAAAATCCCAAGGAGATCCTGAAATACCTATATTAAAAAATGGTAAAGAAGTTTGTGCTAAGGCAAGTTCACCTGCTGCTCAAAAAATATTACTTAATAATTTACAATTAATAAATAAAATAGATTGTAGAACTATTATTATGCCTATGCAAGCACAATCAAATTGTTGGTTTAATACAATGTTTGCATCTTTTTTAGTAAGTGATAAAGGTCGAAAATTTTTTAGATTTTGGAGACAACTAATGATAGAAGGTAAATTTGCCGATGGAACAAAAATAAAAAAAAATATGGCTAATGCATTATTACTATTAAATGCATGTATAGAAGCAGCATATAATTTAAATGGTAGCTATAAAAATATAGCTCAAGCTATGGATACTAATAATGTGATAGTAAGAATACACAAATCTATTCCTAAAACAAATATACGTAAATATGAGGCTATTAAAGATCAAGGATTTGCTAATAATCCATATTTGTATTATACAGATTTAATGAAATTTTTAGGTGGTAAAGAGGAAGTAAATACTCCTAAATTATTTAAAACAGTTATATATTCTGATAGTGATGATAATAGAAAATTATTAACTGCTCTTAATGCTGGGTATACTGCTTTTAGTAAAACAATTCCTGATGTATATATATTAGAAATATATGATGATGGTTCAAATATGGATATTCAGCGACCAATAGAATTTAATGTTGGAAATTTAAATAATTATGAAATTTATACATATAAATTAGATTCAGCAATTATTAGAGATACAAAAAAACTTCATTTTTGTTCTACATTAACATGTAATAATAAAGAATATGGATTTGATGGTGCAAGTTTATCAAGAATGTCTGAATTTAATTGGAAAAAATTAATTAGTAAAAATAAAGAATGGACTTTTAAAGGTTCAGTTTGGGATAATACAATAATACCTATAACGTGGAATTTTAGAAATGGATATCAAATGTTATTTTACTATAGAAGTAAATAAATATTATTTAACAATTTTCAAATATTACAATCATTGGATAATGGTGAATACTTACCAAATGTGTGTCCTCTTTATTCAATTTATTTAAATCTAATTTTTTAACAACACTATTAATAAATGTATTAAAATCTTCTCTATAATTTTTTAATAGATCATCTGATTTATTATATATCATTCCAGACCATATATTGCGTAAATTTAATTCATTATTACCCCATTCTTCATAAGAGTTTGCTAAATCTTCAATAATAAATAACCCACCTGATTTTACACAGGGATATAAATAAGAATAAGTATTTATTTGATGCTTTGTGATATGACTACCATCATCAAGTAAAATATCGATTGAATCTTTAAATTTATCAGCAAGTAATTTTAAAAAATGATCATCATTTTGGTCACCTATAATAATTTCGATACGTTCTTCAGCATATTGTGTACAACGTGGATCAATATCAATACCATAAATTATAGCATTAGGAAAGTATTCTTTCCACATTCGCAATGAATGACCACCACATACACCAATTTCTACAAATGTTTTTACTTGTAATCTAGAAGTTCCCATGTATCTTTGATAAATATCTAAATATGTAATACCTTTGTATGTATGATTAATATCTACTTTATCAGTAAGATATTTTCTTCCTAACTTGTTTAAATCAAAATCATCATGATTGAGAATTTTTAAAGGCATTATAAATATATAATTTTATCCTTTAAATAATATTAATTAAGTGATAAAACAATAAATTATTTACGAGGAATAAATGTATTTATTGAATTTATTTTGTCTAATTTTTCAACTGTTTTATCTAAATTACTTTTTGTTTGTGATTTAAATAGATAATCAGTACCTGGATTTTCCTCATTTTTTTTAACATCTTTATAAGTAAAATGTATTTTCTTAATTATATTTTCAATGTCTTTTTTATTAGTTATTATATCAATATCTTTATCATAATTTTCAGTTATTAATGCAATAGCAAAGTATATAATAAAACGTCTTTTTTTAATAACTCCACTTGAATATTTTATAGAAAATATTGTTATTAGTGAATTAATAATTTTTTTAAGTAACTCATCATTTTTTATATTTATCTGATAGAGAATTACATCCCATATAATCCATATAATATCTAATTGAAATTTATCTTGAACAGGAGCAAAACTTCTTCTTTCACAAAAACATTTTTCTTTTTTAGATTTGCACAATGTTTCATATTGTAAAATCCATTCTAGCCAATAACAAGCATTTACAACATTTTTAGATTCATCAGATATATGATATGCTAATTCATTTATAGCTATGTATAGCTCTTTAGGGTCATCAGATTTAAATACATTTTTAGCAAAATTAATAGTTGGTGCTTTTAAATGTGATGCCATATTATTTAAACTAAATTCATCTTCTTTATCAATTTTAATAGGTTCAAATGTGTGTTTTTTTCTTGAGTAAATCAAGACACCTATAATTTCTGCAAAAAGTTGTCTTATTTTTAAATTATTTCTTAATAATAATTCATTATTAACATAACCATTATTTAAAATATCTTTAAAATTTTCAAATCTCATAGCTATATAAATTGGTAATTTAGGATTTCCTAAATGAATATATCTAGATATATATAAAATAATAGTTTCCCATAATTCTGTATAATGTCCAGCACATATTAATTCAACACTCCAGTAACAAGCAGATTCTATCTTATTAGCAGATAAACATTTTATTAATTCTTTTTTAACTTTATTTTTTTGGAATTTAGAAAAAGATATAGATTTAAATTCACTTTGTTGTCTTTTATCATTTATATCATATATATCCATATATATATACAAAATTTATACAAAAAAAATAAATATAATACATATATGACTTCTTTAAAAAATTTATTTAAAACATTTTCAAAATTGACCATACTAGAAAAGTTATTTTATAGTTTAGCTGTAACAGTTATTTTTATTATAATTATAAATTATTCAAAACCTATTACAGAAGGTTTTGATAAAAAATCTATTGAATTTAATTCTCATAAAGAAAATATTTATGATCCATTTTATGTAGATATATATGATGATTTAGTATTTGCAAAACACAAAAATGATTTTGAAATTAAACAAATTATTGATAACACTTCACCAAATAATAATAGTTTATTTCTTGATGTTGGTTCGGGAACGGGTCATCATATAGCAAGTTTAGATGCACATGGATATAAAGGCATTGGTTTAGATAAATCTTCTGCTATGATTAATAAATCAAAAGAAACATATCCTGATTTAGATTTTCAATTAGGTGATGTATTAAGTAGTATGACTTTCTCTCCAAATACATTTACTCACATTACTTGTTTATATTTTACAATTTATTATATTCAAGATAAACAATTATTTTTTAATAATGCTATGTCTTGGTTAAAACCTGGAGGATATTTAGTAATACATCTAGTAGATAGAGATAATTTTGACCCTATTTTACCTGGTGGTGATCCTTTTTTATATATATCTCCACAAAATTATACAGATAAAAGAATTACAAATACTAATATAACATTTAAAGATGGTATGAAATATAAAGCAAATTTTGAATATTATCCACAAAATGATATTTCTGTTTTAAAAGAAACTTTTAAATTTAAAGAAGGAAATGTTCGTCATCAAGAACATAAATTTTATATGCCAACACAAAAGAAAATATTAACTCTAGCTAAAAATGTTGGCTTTAAATTAATAAAAAAAATAGATTTACTACCTGTACAATATGAAAATCAATATTTATATATTTTACAAAAACCAAATTAGTTTGATTTTAACTATAAAAATATTTTTTATTGCTAATGTTATATATTTATATAATATTAACATTTATTTTAATAATACTTATCTTTGTTGCATATATTAAAATTAAATTTCCATTTTGGAATATTCAACCTGTATTTCATTATTACAATATTTTATATTGGTTAAAACCACCTGGCATTATTTATCCTCAATTACCACCTGCTAATAAATATGTTAATTTAATTAATATTAATACTAGAAATATTGACAATATTAATAATAGTGAATTACAAATAATATCAAACTTTATTAAAAATTATTATTTAAAATATAAAAATATTCATTATTCTCCTGAACCTAAACATATTTTTGAATATTTAAAATCAAATAATCATCCATCTTATGTTTCTGTATATAATAATAATGAATTATTATTTGAAAATGATACTATTTCTAATAAAAAAGAGTGTATTGGTGTATTTTCTACAAGATCTTTAAATGTTAAATTAAAAGATAGAAACTTTACTACTTATTATGCAGATAATTTATGTGTTCATCCTGGTCATAGAAAAAAAGGTATTGCACCTGAATTAATTCAAACACATTATTACAACATAAGAAGATTAAATTCAAAAATAAATAATTGTTTATTTAAACGAGAAGGACAACTAACTGCTATTGTTCCATTAATTACATATTATACATTCGGTTTTAAATTAAATAATATTAATATTAATACTAATAATATTAAATCATCTATATCACATATTGAAATAACTAATAATAATTTACAATTATTAATGGAATTTATCAAAGAAGAAACTAATAATTACGATTGTGTAATTATGCCTGATATATCTAATATTATTAACTTAATAAATACCGAAAATATTTTTATTTATGCATTAATAGAAAATCATAATCTTATAGCTTGTTATATTTTTAAAGATCCTTCTATGAATTATGATAATAATAAATCTATTGAATCTACATGTAGTATATTAAATAATAAATGTAGTAAAGATGTATTTATTAATGGATTTAAGCAATCTTATATTAAATCTAGAGAGAAAATAGACGGTAAATGTTTATTAATAGAAGATATAGGAAATAATAATATAATTATTAATAATTTATTAGAAAAAAATATAATATCATTTATGAAAAGTCCTACTGCTTTTTTTCTTTATAATTATGCTACATATTCATGTAATAATAATAAATCATTTTTATTATATTAATTATCTTACATACTTTCCTGCTCTTGCAAATGAATCTAAAACAAAAATAATAAAAACGCCTAAAAATGAATAAAGTATTAGTTCTTCTGTTACATGTCCGCTTTTAATATCTTGTTGTTCTTCTAGTAAATGAATCATATAATTTAATTTATCTAATAATTCATCTCTTGATTTAGTGTTAATAGATGTGTCTTGGCTCATTTGATTAAAATATGGTGGTACATATTGTTTATAATAATCTTCTGCATATGTATTTTCTAAATTATTGTATGCTTCTACATCTATATTATTATCTAAATTATTATTGTTGTTTTCATCTTTTCTCTCTCGATATTGAGATGGTCGAGGAATTGGTTCGACATCATCCATCTTATTAAAATTTGCTAAGTTATCATTTGAACTATTTTCATGAATAGCTTGTATCATATTATCTATTTCGGAATTTCTAGAACCTTCATTACTCATTCGTTTTTTTATTGTGCGATTATGATGTCTCTTTTGATCAATAAGATTTTTATTATTATTATTATTATTATTATTAGATTCTTCTTTTTCCCATGGTGCTCCATAAAATGCTAAACTCATATCTTATAAAAAATTAAGATATTATTATTTTAAAAGTCTCCTCAAAAAATCTATAGTTATGTATATAAAATGGATAAATCCACATATTTAATAGTTTTTATTGCTTTAACTTTTCTTTTATATACTAATCCTAATGTTCTCGTTAATTTTAGTAATAGTGTAATAGGTAAATTAGTATTATTATTATTAATTGTAGGAGCCACTATTCATAGTACTGTAGCAGGTTTATTAATGGCTGGAGTTTTAATAATTTTAACAGAATTAAAATATTCAACTGTTCAGGAAGGTTTAACAAATTCTGATGTTAAAAAAGAATTATTATCCAATATATCCAGAACTAGTAAATTTAAGAGAGAATATTGTAAATTAGATAAAAATTCTGATGGAACTGTTGGTCTTAGATTAACAGATGGTAAAAATGATAATATTTCTGTTTCACAGTTTATTGAACAGTTTCCTGATATAATTACATTTAAAAATGATCAATGCGATCCATGTGATCAAAATTGTAATTATCTTGTTAATAATAACTATGATATAGATAGATTAACTCAAGAAGAATTATTACAACGACCAGCATCTTCTAATTTAGAAACATTCGATGAAATGAGATCTAAAGATGTTAAAGGTTCCGAAGAAATAAATCCTATTCCTGTTGGCGGTAATGAAGGAAAAACTAGTAAGAAAAAAAATAAATCTCCAGAAGCAAGTATAGAACAAGATATAGCTAAATCAGCTGCTAAATCTTAATTATTATAAGTAATATATATATAATGAATTATTCAATATATATATTTTTATTAATAATAATATTATTATTTACTATATATAAATCACAAAAATCTTTATATGTTGAAAATTTTACTACCAAGCCACAAATAATTAAACAAAAATATAGACAAGCTAGTAGATATATTAATAATATCATATATAATTTATATGATGATATAAGTTATTCAATAAAAAAATTTGTTAGAAAATTATAAAATTATCTCTCTTTATTTTATTAATGCTAGATAATATTAGAAGAATATTTCAACCACTAAATGATAGTAAATTTTTAATAGGAATATCTATGTTACTTATAAATATAGGATCAAAATATGTTGAAATGGGATTATCTTCTTCTCAAGAAGAGGCTCTACGTAATGGTTTAGGTAGAGAATTACTTATCTTTGCAATGATGTTTACAGGGACTAGAGATATAGTTGTTTCCATATTAATGACAGCTGCATTTGTTGTCTTATCTAATTATCTTTTTAATGAAAATAGTAAATATTGTATAATTCCACAACAATTAAGACGATTAGCACATGCAGCCGATAAAAATAAAGATAAAATAGTATCAGCAAAAGAAGAAGCTGATGCTTTACGAACACTAAAATTAGCTGAAACTCAAAAACAACGTGCAAATCAAGAAGCTTTTAATAATTATTTAATGAAGAACAAAATCTAATTATAATATAATAATATGGTTAATACTATTATATTTAAAATTAATTTTACTGGAGACTTAAATGATACAATAGATTTTACTCCTTCAATGTTAGATCGACAATATAGTAAATATAGACAAGTATATTTTCCTGACACATTTTTATTATCAGATTATTTTATTATTAAAAGTAAATTAAAGCCAAATAATCCTGTTAATTTTTTTAGTAAAGTAGATTTTAATCAACTTGTTTTATATGCAAGTGAAAATCCTCATAAATTAAAAATAGCTAGTGATACAAAATTATTACAAGAAATAATTGAAAATAAAGAAGAAGTTATTAATAATTTACAGAATAAGTTAGATACAATAGTATCTAATAAAATTAAAAGTTCACTAAAACTAAATAATAAAGACGAACAATATATAAAACAATTGGCTTTAGATGAAATAAATATAGCTAGTAAACTTAAACCTATTAAAAAAGAATTAGAAGATGATAAAAAAAAACTAAATAATAATTTATTACCTCGAGATGCTATATTGGATCTAAATAATATTATAATAAATAATATGTTATATTTATCAGAATTATTTTTTAAAGAAAAAAAACCATTAAATTGGTATGGTAGAAAATATTATATTTTAAGTAAAAATTTAAAGTTATTTACTAGAAATTTTTCTGAAAAAAATAAAACATATATTGTTAATATTGATATAACTACATTAGATAGTAAAAAAGAACTAACATCTGAAAACATTAGAAAAGTAAATTGTGATTTAAGAAAAAGTAATATAAATAATATTTGGAGAGAATTAAATAATAAATATTTAATAAAACCAAAAGCTACACCAAAACCTATAATATATCAAAATATAATTGAAAAACAAACAAAAAAACAAACAAAAAAAAATAATTTACCACGATATTTACCAATAGGAAAAAATATGTTTTATCTTGTAGATACAAGAAAATTAATTACTGATCCAAGTAAATATAAAGGCAATAACCTTAATAAAACTAGAAAAAAAAATAATAAAAATAATAAAAATAATAAAGACGTAAAGAATTAAATAATGTAAATAATTTAAAGATGTAAACAATTTTTTTTAAACGAATTAACTAATTCTTCTGGTATATTATTGAAATCAACTAAATTTTTATTTAAATTATATTGTTGTAAAAATTCTAGTTTCTCATTTAATTTTTTTGTAAATAACTCATTATTATAATAATATTTTTCTGCTGTTTTAATTCCACATTTTGGAAATACAGGTGGTATATTATCACTTTTATCACCAGATACTATTTTACAAAATAGATTTTTTTGGGGATTATCAAATACTTTTTTAGATTTAGATAAGTCATTAAATTTTAAGTCATATAAATGAATTCGATCATTAGATAATTGAAGATAATCCATGTCACTCGTAATTATCCAAATATGAGCTTCTGGATATTTATTAATAATATACTTTGATGTTATTGCTATACAATCATCTCCTTCTAATTCTGGATGTGATAAAATAGTTTCTATTCCTGCCTTTTTGAATAAATCTTTAAAGTATGTATTATTAAACACGAATTTTATATCTTCACTATCTTTTGTTGTTGAATGTTCACCATGTCTATTTCCTTTATATGAAGGAAATAATTTTGTACGCCAAATATCTTTATGTGAACAATCTTTACCAACCATTTTTATTGAATTTTTTATTTTTAATTTTTTGTCTAATTCTTTAATTTTTTTGGAAAATGTACTATTAAATTTTTCTATAAATCTACTATTTTTACAAGGTTCTTGTTCTTCATCATCAGTTTTTGCATGTTTCCACCAATTTATTAGAGCATAATATCTATAAAATATAAAATAACTTCCATCAATTAATATAAAATTTAAAGTCATTATTATTATTGTTATATAATAATGACTCTTTAATTATTTCAATTTAATATCTATTTAATACATTCCAAATAAATTTTTTTAACTTTCTTTAATACATTTCAAATAGTTCTTTTAAATTTTCTTTAATACATTCCAAATAAGAACTGTTACATGATAACTCATTTTAAACACTTTCTGATATGGCTATTGCTATTTCTAATCTGCTAAAAGTATTTGTAATATATAAATTATAAGTATGTAATATTTTATTAATATTATACAAATCTTCTGGTTTTAGACTACTACTACCTTTTTTAGCATTTAATGTATTGATAATTATATATCTTAATTTTTCAAATAAACAATTATACTGTTCATTTGTTAATATATCAATATTAGATTTTGGTTCAATTAATTTTGTTAATAATAATTCAATAGCTCTTTGATCATTTTTTTTTATTGATAATTCAAATAGAAAATCAAAAAATAAATTTTTTTCTTCTATTGTTATATTACCTATAATACCATAATCTAAAATACCTAATTTTTTTTTTCCATTTTCATTAATAAATAAAATATTTCCTGGATGTAAATCACCATGATATATACTGTGTTTTAATACTGATTCTAGTCCAAATTTTGCTACTAAGTTAGAATATTCTTCTTTATCACCATTTAATAAATTGTTAATTTTATTTCCATTTATATAATCCATTACTATCATATTAGGATATTTTTCAGTATATTTACGATATACTTTTGGTATTACAAAATCTTCTGAATTTTTAAAATAATTATAAACATTTTCAATATTATTTATTTCCATTATAAAATCTGTTTGTTCTAATAAGTATTTTCTATTTTCTTTAATTATATTGCTAGTATTTAAATATTTAATATATGGAAAAAAAGATATTATTTTTAAAAATATATCAATTTCATCCAGAGATTGTAATAATTTATTATAAATATTATTTTTTTTTACTTTGATAACTACTTTTTGATTTCCAATCATTCCTTCATATATTAATGCAATAACTCCTGATTTAATTGGTACTTCGCTAGTTAAACAAAGTAATTCTTCATTATCATTACAATTAATATCATTTATATTTGTCATAAATGATGTATCAATATCTTTATTCGTATATGGAACAGCATCTGTATACATATTAATATAATTTAATATGTTAGGTGAAAAATATGTGTTAGTTGATAATCCTTGTAGAATTTTTACATATAAAATATTTAAATTAGATAATTTATCTATTACATTTTTAATACAAGTATCTTTATCACGTCCTAATAAATAATAAATATATTCTGTTGCAAATACTATTCCTGTATAAATTAAATTCATTAATTTAAAAAAATTAGATGAATAAAAAATATATTCTGTTACAAATACTTTTCCAGTATTAATAAATATTATTAATTTATTAAAATTATTTGACAAATATCTTATCATGTTATAAATAATTATTTAATGTTTTCTATAAATGATTTTACTCTTAGAAATATTTTTTTTAATAGTAAGGATATCATATTTTCTATAAATCCAGGAATATCTTCATCTGAATTTATAAATAATGTAAAATTAATTTTAGCTTTATGATCATTTAATAATTCAACATACATATTAGAAGATGTATTTTTTATTTCTTCACCTAAACATTTATATTTATCAATAGTATCATTATCTATGTTTATTGTATTACTAGTAAATTTAGTTAAATTTGTATCAACTGTTTTATTAATATTAATAAAACAATAACGTTTTGGTAAACCAAATTCTTGTCCTATAGCTTTTAATTTTATAATCATATTTATATGTTCATCATCAATTTCATGTGTAATAGCTACATCTTCTATAATATCATTATTTAACTTAAAAATTAATTCATATAATTTAAAATTAATTAAATTTTTTAACATAATATTTTTGTTTTCCACTATAAAAGATATCATAAAACTATTATCTTTCTTTTCTCTCAACATTATCATTTCATTAAAATTGTAAGAATTTCCAGAATTCTTTATCACTTCTTCCATCATATAATAATAAACTAAACTTTATTATTATAATAAACGATATTTTTTTAAAAAATTATGAAAATTATTGAAAAATATTTATGACAGCATTTATCGTAACAAATAAAAATATAATTATTAAAAAAAATTTTATGTTACACAAATTTTTTTTTTTTTGAAAGCCATTTTTCAGATTTGGACAATTATAATTGTCCATTTTCGAAAAATGGATTTGAAAATATGAAAAAAAAAGTACTTTCCTAGCAGATGTAGTGAAACTTTTATAAAAAGGTAAAATTTCATGTAGGGAAGTTATGGAGTACTGAAAAAAAGGCACTATTTTCACTAAAATTTACAAAAAAATTTAATTTTTGAAAATCCTAACTTTTCCTAACAAAAAGGGGAAAAATGGGGAGGTGTTTTTATAAGAATATTTATATTACCTTTTTTCATGCGATAGCAAATAAAATAAATTATTGTTTGTTACGATAATTCAAAAATCCTAACTTTTCCTAACAAAAAGGGGAAAAATGAGGGGGGAATTTTTTTTAAAAAAAATTAAATTTTATAAAATCCTAACTTTTCCTAACAAAAAGGGGAAAAATGGGGAAGTGTTTTTCTTTAAAAATTATTTTTACCATTTTACATAAGATAACAAAAATAATATTTTTTTGTTTGTTACGATAATTGAAAAATCCTAACTTTTCCTAACATAATTGGGAAAAATGGGATAAATATAATATACTTATTATAATAATGACTGGAGAAAAAAAAGAAATTATCTTTAAATGTGACTCTTGTCAATATGAAACTTTTAAAAAAGATAAGTATGAAAGACATTTAGTTAGTGCAAAGCATAATAGAAATATAAAAGGATTTATTTGTGATTGTGGAAAACGATATAAGCATAAATCTAGTCTATCGTTTCATAAAAAAAAATGTAATGTAATAATTGATAATGAAGAAGATAAAGAAGAATTAATAAAAACACTTGTTAAACAAAACACAATTTTACTTAATGAATTAAAAGAAAATAAATTAGCTATGATTACAAATAATGTTACAAATAATATTACAAATAATGTAAATTTAAATATATTTTTAAATGAAGAATGTAGAGATGCTTTAAATTTAACAGATTTTATAAAATCTTTAAATATTGAAGTGCAAGATCTTGATTATTCAAAAGATAATGGTTTAAATTCTGGAATAGCTAATATTTTTATAAATGGATTAAAAGAATTAGGAATATATAAACGCCCAATACATTGTACAGATATAAAGAGAGAAACTTTATATATTAAAGATAATAATGAATGGTCTAAAGATGAAGCGCAAGAAAAATTAAAAATATCTTTTGATAATATTGCTGATAAACAAAGAAAAGCAATTAGTGAATGGGAAAAAAATAATCCTAGTTGGGATAAAACTGAAAAAGGTAAAGAAGAATGGACAAAAATGATTAAAATAGTTATGAATAAAGTAGATAATAAAACTCAAGAAAATGATATAGTTAAAAATATAGCCAAAGAAGTAAAAATATAATTTTATTTATAAATATAATTGATTTGAATATTATATTATAATACTATTAAAATGCCACCAAAAAGAAAATTAAAAATAATAAATGAAGTAATAAGTCTAACATTTGGAGATCAAGGTGAAAATAATGTTGGTATGAAAAAAGTAGGTAATATAGTAAGTAAAGGAAATGGAATTAGTAAAGAAGATATATTAAAAATAATAAACATTTTTGAAATAGATAATTATAAATGCGAATTATATAATTTAAATGAATTATGTGATATTGAA
>Ga0070754_10000582_pt1 | contig 33159 bp, 28 predicted proteins | sample VirMetDEL_Sep_01_FD_75181 | JGI IMG/M metagenome (GOLD analysis project Ga0070754, IMG submission 75181) | Aqueous microbial communities from the Delaware River and Bay under freshwater to marine salinity gradient to study organic matter... | ecosystem: Environmental > Aquatic > Marine >...
CCAGGCCGTGTGAAAACGTAGCGAGCGAAGGTCAGGCAAGGCAAAAATAGGCGAAGAAGCGCAGTTTACGAGCTGTAAATGAGCATTCTGAGCCTGTTTTTAACGCTGCATGACCAAGTGCAGCAGATTTCACACAGCCTGAGGCGGCGGGCTCGCTCTTCTCAGGCCTTTAGGCAGCGCACCGAATGACGCGATATATCTGGTGCATCTGGCATCCGAAGACGACCTGTCTCATCCGCGACACAGCTGGAACTCGCCACGACATTGGACGAATGAGTGACTCGACAGTCATGATCCACGTCAGGTTAGGCAGCCGAAATTTTCCAAACGCCACCGCCCTTTGACCCCGCCCGCGCCCACTGGCGCCGGCCTGGCGTCGCGCTGGCCTTGTTCAGGAGCTTTTGAGTTATGTCGCGCTTACCTGTGATCGTGGGTTTTGGGGGTTACAACGCAGCCGGGCGTAGCTCCTTCCACCACGGCTTCCGACGCATCGTGCAGGAGTCGCTGGAGCCTCAGGCACGCCAGGAAACCCTGGCCGGGCTGGCACAGATGATGAAACTGGTGCGCGTGGTCGACGGCCAGTACCAGGACCAGGACGGCCAGCCGCTGAGCCTGGCTGAAATCGAGAGCCGCTACGCCAAGGACATCCTCGCCGGCACCCTGGTGCGCCGCATCGAGAAGCAGCACCTGGACCCCGACGCAGCCCACTGGCAGAAAAACATCGGCGTCGCTCCGAGCAATGGCACCAGCCTCAGCTTCATCACCCAGCGCAAGCAACTGCCCGAGCCGCTGCCGGCCAACTGGTCGCTCGAAGAGCTCGAAGGCAATGAGGTGCGCGTCACCCTGCACGACAGCTGCGAATTCAAGGTGGACAGCTACCGCCCGCTGGCAGTGAAGTCCGCCGGCCAACTGCCTACCGGCTTCGAGCCAAGCGAGTTGTACAACGCGCGTTTTCACCCTCGCGGCTTGTCCATGACCGTGGTCGGCGTCACCGATGCCTTGCGTTCGGTAGGCATCGACTGGCAGCGCATCGTCCAGCACGTGGCGCCGGACGAAATCGCCGTGTTCGCCAGCTGCATCATGAGCCAACTCGACGAAAACGGCTTCGGCGGCATGATGCAGTCACGCCTCAAAGGCGGTCGCGTCACCGCCAAGCAGCTGGCTCTGGGCCTGAACACCATGCCGGCCGACTTCATCAATGCCTACGTGCTTGGCAGCGTCGGCACCACCGGCAGCATCACCGGCGCCTGCGCCACCTTCCTCTACAACCTGCAAAAAGGCATCGAGCAGATCGCCTCGGACAAGGCCCGCGTGGTCATCGTCGGCAGCAGCGAAGCGCCGATCAACCAGGAGTGCATCGAGGGCTACGGCGCCATGGGCGCACTGGCGACCGAGGAAGGCCTGCGCCAGATCGAAGGCAAGAGCGAGGTGGACTTCCGCCGCGCCAGTCGTCCATTCGGTGACAACTGCGGCTTCACCCTGGCCGAGGCCTGCCAGTTCGTGGTGCTGATGGATGACGAGCTGGCTCTGGAGCTGGGCGCCGACATCCACGGCGCGGTACCGGACGTATTCATCAACGCCGATGGCTTCAAGAAATCCATTTCCGCACCCGGCCCAGGTAACTACCTGACCGTGGCCAAGGCCGTGGCCAGCGCCGTGCAACTGCTCGGCCTGGACGCTGTACGCAGCCGCAGCTTCGTCCACGCCCACGGTTCCAGCACCCCGGCCAACCGCGTTACCGAGTCGGAAATTCTCGACCGCGTCGCGGCCGCCTTCGGCATCGAGCAATGGCCGGTCACGGCGGTGAAGGCGTTCGTCGGTCACTCCCTGGCCACCGCCAGCGGTGATCAGGTGATCGCCGCCCTCGGCGCCTTCAAGTACGGCATCGTGCCGGGCGTGAAGACCATCGACGCCGTCGCCGCTGACGTGCATCAGGATCACCTGAGCCTGTCCACCGACGACCGCAAGATGGGCGAGCAGGCGCTGGATGTGGCCTTCATCAACTCCAAGGGCTTCGGTGGCAACAACGCCAGCGCCCTGGTGCTGGCCCCGCATGTCGCCGAGCGCATGCTGCGCAAACGTCATGGTCAGGCCGCGTTCGACGCCTACCTGGCACGCCGCGAGGGCACCCGCGCCGCAGCTGCCGCCTACGACCAGCAAGCGCTGCAGGGCAAGCTGGACATCATCTACAACTTCGGTAACGACATGATCGACGACCAGGCGATCTCCATCACCACCGAAGAAGTGAAGGTGCCGGGCTTCGACCAGCCACTGGTGTTCAAGAAGGACGCGCGCTACAGCGATATGCTCGATTGAGGATGCACAGGCTGTAGGAGCGGCTTCAGCCGCGAAGCTTGCCGCACGCCGTCTCTTGGGGACGGATCGCGGCTGAAGCCGCTCCTACTCCGGCAAGAAGCGCCTCAAAGTTGTAGATCGCGCGCCAGCTCGATCAGCTCGCCACGCCACTCGGCAGCAGCCGGCAGCGCCAGGAAAGATGGGTTGAGGAAGGACTCGCGTGCCTCGTAGGTAAGCGCCTCACCGGATAGATCCAGCACCTCGCCCCCCGCCCCCTCAAGCACACCCTGCGCGGCGGCAGTGTCCCACTGCGAGGTAGGCGCCAGGCGTGGGTAGCAGTCGGCATTACCTTCGGCCAGCAGGCAGAACTTCAGTGAGCTACCGATATTGGCCAGCGCCGGCTCGCCGAAACGTTCGGCCAGACCTGCGAGCAGGGTTTCCTGCGCCGGGCTCGAATGGCGCTTGCTGGCCACCAGGGTAAAGCCCTGCGCGGGTGCCAGACGCACGCTGATCGGCTGCTCTTCGCCTGGCGCGTCGCTGCACCAGGCCCCCAAACCGGCGCCGCCGTAATAGCAGCGCCCATTGGCGGGAATCCCGACTACGCCGAAAACCACGCGACCACGCTCGACCAGGGCGACGTTGACGGTGAACTCCTCCGAGCCGGCGATGAATTCCTTGGTGCCATCGAGCGGATCGACCAGCCACCAGCGCGTCCAGGTAACACGCTCGGCCAGCGCAATATCGGCAGCCTCTTCCGACAACACCGGCACATCCGGCGTCAGCGCGCGCAGGCCATCGAGCAGAATATGGTGCGCAGCCAGATCGGCGGCGGTCACCGGCGAGGCATCGGCCTTCTCCGTCACCGCCACATCGCTGCGCCAGTACGGCAGGATCGCCGCACCGGCGGCACGCACCAGTTCGATCACCTGGGGAATATAGGGATGACTCACTGCACGAACTCCCCACGCTGGCTCAACAGGTCGCGCACCAGGTACAACGCAGCGAGGGCGCGGCCCTCGCTGAACTGGGCGTGCTGGGCCAGGCTGGACAACTCACGCAGGTTGATACGGTCGACCCGCATCGGCTCCGGCTCGTCACCAGGCAGGCGCTCCTCGTATAGATTGCGCGCCAGCACCACCTGAATCTTCTGGCTCATGTAGCCGGGCGACAGGCTCAGTTCGGTGATGTACTCCAGCTCATGCGCGCCAAAGCCCGCCTCTTCCTTGAGCTCGCGATTGGCGGCCACCAGCACGTCTTCCCCCGGCTCGATCAAGCCCTTGGGCAGCGACAACTGATAGTCGTCGGTGCCGCCACAGTATTCCTCGATCAGCACAGCGTGCTCGGCATCGAGCATCGCCACCACCATCACCGCACCATAACCGACACCCTTGCCGACCAGTCGCTCATAGGTGCGCTCCGTGCCGTTGGAAAAGCGCAACTGCACTTCTTCGACACGAAACAGACGGCTGCTGGCGACTATTTCACGGGCGAGTACCGTGGGCTTCTGACGCATGGGGCGACTCCTTGGCGTGACCTGGCGGGTTATCATACCGCGGCTTTTGCGATTATCCCCGGCGCAGATTGCGCGTTCGCGACGCACGCCGGCAGATTCACGACTTTCATCACCAGGCGCACCCATGCCTTCACTTCCCTGGCACCAGATCGACACCGTCCTGCTGGATATGGATGGCACGCTGCTCGACTTGCACTTCGACAATTACTTCTGGCTCAAGCACCTGCCGCAGCGTTACGCCGAGCACCATGGCATCAGCCTGGCGCTGGCCGAAGCCGAGCTGCTGCCGCTGTTTCGCCAGCACGCCGGCACGCTGAACTGGTATTGCACGGACTTCTGGAGCCGCGAGCTGCAACTCTCGATCCGCGATCTCAAGCGCGAAGTCGCCCACCTGATCGCCCTGCGCGAAGATGCTGAAGCATTTCTGCGCGCCCTGCGCGAGGCCGGCAAACGCGTGGTACTGATCACCAACGCGCACCGCGATTCACTGTCGCTGAAGATGGAGCGCGTAGAGTTGGCGCCCTGGTTCGAGCGTCTGATCAGCTCCCACGACTATGGTTTTCCCAAGGAAGACCAGCAGTTCTGGTTCGCCCTGCACCAGGACGTCGGCTTCGACCCGACGCGCAGCCTGTTCATCGACGACAGCCTGCCGATCCTGCGCAGCGCCGGTCAGTTCGGTGTCGCCCACCTGCTTGCCGTGCGCCAGCCCGACAGCCAGGCCGGGCCGAAAGACACCGAGGAGTTCGCCGCGGTGGAGGACTATCGGGCGTTGTTGCGCGATATCGGCTAACCCGAATGCAATGCGGGAGGCCCTGGCTACGCCCCTCGCCGTTGCATGAACTGCAGAATGCCGCAGCCGAAAGCGCCTCCCGCCAATGCTCGGTCACTCGGGAATACGCAACACCTGACCGGGATAGATCTTGTCCGGGTGGCTGAGCATCGGTTTGTTCGCCTCGAATATCTTCATGTAGGCGTTGGCATTACCGTACTCGGCCTTGGCGATAGCGCTGAGGGTGTCGCCCTTCTTCACCGTGACGAAGCGCGCCTCGGGCGCAGCCGTGACGACAGTGATGCGATCCTCCACCTCGGCGACACCCGCGACGTTGCCCAGGGCCAGAAGCACTTTCTCCTTCTCTTCCTGACTGGCCACCTCACCCGTGGCGATCACTTTATCGCCGTCGACGCTGATCTGGATGTTCGGGTTACCCAGGCCAACATTGGCCACATGTTCCTTGAGCGATTCGGCAGCCTGCGCCTCCTGGCCGACCAGCGACTCCCACAGCTTGACCCCAGCCTCTTTGACAAAAGCGAACATTCCCATGGTGATGCCTCTCGTTCCGTGTGGATGACCGGAATGCAAGTCTAGACCATGGGGGGACGACGACAACGCCAGCCTCAGGCCGGCGCGGGGCTGTATACCCGCGGCGGGCTGTGGTGCGGCAGGTGGATGAGATTGAGACGGTGCCGACGCGCCCAGCGCACGCACAGGTCAGTCGGCGCGGACAGGCTCACCAGGCTGGCGAAACCGGCGCGCACCGCCTTGTGGATCAGCTCCAGACTGCAGCGGCTGGTGACCACGGCGAAGCCGCGGCGTGCGTCACGGCCTTCGCGGCGCAGCGCACCGATCAGCTTGTCCAGCGCGTTGTGCCGGCCAATGTCTTCGCGACACAGAATGATCTCGCCATGCTCATCGACGAACAGAGCGGCGTGCAGGGCGCCGCTATGACGCGCCAGCTTCTGCACCTCGTCGATGCGCGTGCGCAGATTGTCCAGGTGCAAAGCCGGTGGCAGCGGGTTCACACTCAGGGTATCGAGTTGTGGAAGCGCCTGCTCCAGCGCTTCCACGCCGCACAGCCCGCAGCCACTGGTACCGGCCAGATTGCGTCGCTGCTGCTTGAGCGCCCAGAAGGCTCGACTGGCGATCTGCACCTCGGCGCTGAACGCCTCGCCCGCGCGCCTCAGCTGGATGTCGTAAATGTCCTCGGCCGCCCCGACCACTGCAGAGGTCAGGCTGAAACCGACGACGAAATCCTCCAGCGCACTGGGCGAAACCATCATCACCGCATGGCTGATGCCGTTGTAGGCAATGGCCAGCGCGCATTCCTCGGCCAGCACCGCATGCCCCGCGCTCGCGGTTTCGTCCAGCTCGACATAGGCATAGCCGTCCGGCGCTGGGCTGGCGGCGTATTCATCGGCAAGTGGACGGGTGTGACGATGGGTCATGTGATGCGGATTCCTTGCGATGATCGCAGGGTGCCTGGCGGCACCCTGCGCAGCAGCCAGATTGCCGCACTCAGACAGCAGCGGCCTGCGGCGCGATCTGCCCGCGCAGATCACGCAACACCTGCAGCACGAACTCGCTCAATCCTTCGCCACCGCTGGCGTCCAGGTGAGCGTAAAGTGCCGTGCGCATCTGCGGATCCCACTGCCGCTTGAGATGCTGGGCGTACTCCGTACGCGCCTGCTCCTGGTTGGGCTGGGAAGCGAAGAAGGCGCCGATCTGGTTAGCCATCTTGATCAGTTGCGTGGCGTTCATGCCCATGGCTTTGCTCCGCTGGTTGACCGAAAAGCCGCCAGTGACAGGCGAGCGTGGCAGTGGTGCGCAAAGCGCACCCTAGGTTCCGATGCCGGCGCGAGCCTCATCATAGCTGCACCACCGGCAGCAGGTTGACCTGCTCGCGGGTGAAGGCATCGAACTCCTGCTGCCAGTCGGACGGCGTCTCGACCTTGCGCACCTGCACGGCCGTGACCTTGTACTCCGGGCAGTTGGTGGCCCAGTCGGAGTTGTCGGTGGTGATCACGTTGGCGCCGGACTCCGGATGGTGGAAGGTGGTGTACACCACACCCGGCTGCATGCGCTCGGTGACCTTGGCGCGCATCACCGTCTCGCCGGCACGGCTGTTGATGCCGACCCAGTCGCCGTCATTGATGCCACGGTCCTCGGCGTCAACCGGGTGCAGCTCGAGGATGTCCTCGGCATGCCAGGCCTTGTTGGCGGTACGCCGGGTCTGCGCGCCGACGTTGTACTGCGAAAGGATACGCCCGGTAGTCAGTACCAGCGGACGCTTGCGCGAGGTGCGCTCCTCGGTCGGGATGAACTCGGTGACCACGAAACGGCCCTTGCCACGAACGAAGGCGTCTTCGTGCATGATCGGGGTACCTTCCGGCGCCTCGTCGTTGCACGGCCACTGGATGCTGCCCAGACGCTCGATCTTTTCGTAGCTGACGCCAGTGAAGGTCGGCGTCAGAGCGGCGATCTCGTCCATGATCTCCGACGGATGACCATAGCTCATCGGGTAACCGAGGGCGTTGGACAGCGCCATGGTCACTTCCCAGTCTTCCTTGCCAGCCAGCGCCGGCATCACCTTGCGCACCGGCGAGATACGACGCTCGGCGTTGGTGAAGGTGCCGTTCTTCTCCAGGAAGGAGGCGCCAGGCAGGAACACATGGGCGTACTTGGCGGTTTCGTTGAGGAACAGATCCTGAATGACCACGCACTCCATGGCCTTGAGCGCATCGGTGACGTGCTGGGTATCGGGGTCGGACTGTGCCGGGTCCTCGCCCTGGATGTACATGCCCTTGAAGGTGCCGGCATGCGCGGCAGCCAACATGTTGGGAATACGCAAGCCCGGCTCGTCGAGCAGTTTGACGCCCCAGGCAGCCTCGAACTGCGGACGCGCCACCGGGTCGGAGACGTGGCGGTAGCCCGGCAGTTCATGGGGGAAGGAGCCCATGTCGCAGGAACCCTGCACGTTGTTCTGCCCACGCAGCGGGTTGACCCCGACGCCCGGACGACCGATGTTGCCGGTGGCCATGGCCAGGTTGGCAATCGCGATAACGGTGGACGAACCCTGGCTGTGCTCGGTGACACCCAGGCCGTAGTAGATCGCGGCGTTGCCACCGGTGGCGTACAGACGGGCGGCGGCGCGCACCGAGGCAGCCGGTACGCCAGTCAGCGCTTCCATCGCCTCGGGGCTGTTGCGTTCTTCGCTGACGAAGGCACGCCACTGCTCGAAGCCTTCGCTCTCGCAGCGCTCGGCGACGAACGCTTCGTTGATCAGTCCTTCAGTGGCGACCACGTGACCAAGGCTGTTGAGCAGGGCCACGTTGCTGCCCGGACGCAGTTGCAGATGGTGCTCGGCCTTGATGTGCGGGCTGCGCACCAGGTCGATACCACGCGGGTCGGCGACGATCAGCTTGGCGCCCTCGCGCAGGCGGCGCTTGAGCTGCGAGCCGAACACCGGGTGGCCGTCGGTGGGGTTGGCACCGATCACCAGCACCACGTCGGCGGACAGCACCGAATCGAAGTCCTGGGTACCGGCGGACTCGCCGAGGGTCACCTTCAGGCCATAGCCGGTCGGCGAGTGGCAGACGCGAGCGCAGGTGTCGACGTTGTTGTTGCCGAAGGCCGCGCGCACCAGTTTCTGCACCAGGTAGGTTTCTTCGTTGGTGCAACGCGAGGAGGTCAGACCGCCGACGGCATTGCGGCCGTACTGCGCCTGAATATCCTTGAAGCGTTTGGCCGCGTAGCCGATGGCCTCGTCCCAGCTGACCGGGCGCCATGGCTCATGGATGCTGTCGCGGATCATCGGCGTCTTGATGCGGTCCGGGTGGGTCGCGTAGCCCCAGGCGAAGCGGCCCTTGACGCAGGCGTGACCGTGGTTGGCGTGGCCGTTCTTGTTCGGCACCATGCGCACCACGGTGTTGCCCTTGACCTCGGCATTGAACGAGCAGCCTACGCCGCAGTATGCGCAGGTGGTGGTGACGCTACGCTCGGCCTGACCCATTTCGATCACCGACTTTTCCATCAGCGTGGCAGTCGGGCAGGCATTGACGCAGGCGCCGCAGGAGACGCACTCGGAGTCGAGGAAGTCCTCGGCCTGGCCAGCGGCCACGCGCGAATCGAAGCCACGGCCGTCGATGGTCAGGGCGAACGTACCCTGCACTTCTTCACAGGCGCGCACGCAGCGGTTGCAGACGATGCACTTGGACGGGTCGTAGCTGAAATAGGGGTTGGACTCATCCTTGGTCTCGGCCAGATGAGTCTTCACCGGGTCGTAGCGCACTTCACGCAGACCGACCACGCCAGCCATGTCCTGCAGCTCGCAGTTGCCGTTGGCCGAGCAGGTCAGGCAGTCCAGCGGGTGATCGGAGATATACAGCTCCATGGTGCCGCGGCGCAGTTCGGCCAGCTTCGGGCTCTGCGTGCGCACCACCATGCCCGGCTCGACCGGGGTGGTGCAGGATGCCGGGAAGCCACGGCGACCTTCGATTTCCACCGTACACAGGCGGCACGAGCCAAACGGCTCCAGGCTATCGCTGGCACAGAGTTTGGGCACGGCGATGCCGGCCTCCTGGGCCGCGCGCATCAGCGAGGTGCCGGCCGGCACGGTGATGGCGGTGCCGTCGATTTCCAGGGTTACCGGGGCACCGCTGCGAGCAGGGGTGCCATAGTCGAGTTCACGATACAGGGCCATGGGGACGCCTCCGGGTCAGCGGGCTTCGGCGGCGTCTTGCGACACCCCGAAGTCCTCGGGAAAGTGGTTGATGGCGCTCATCACCGGGTACGGGGTCATGCCGCCAAGGGCGCAGAGCGAGGCGCCGAGCATGGTATCGCAGAGACTCTTGAGCAGTTCGATACGCCCCGGCTGCGGGCCTTCGGAGCGAGCCACGATGATCTGCGACAGCAGTTCCTCGCCGCGGGTCGAGCCGATCCGGCAGGGCGTGCACTTGCCGCACGACTCCACCGCGCAGAACTCCATGGCGTAGCGCGCCATGTCGGCCATGTCGACGGTGTCGTCGAACACCACGATGCCGCCGTGACCGAGCACCGCGCCGAGGGCAGCGAATGACTCGTAATCGAGCGGGGTGTCGAACTGCGATTCGGGCAGGTAGGCGCCGAGGGGGCCGCCGACCTGCACCGCGCGAATCGGTCGGCCACTGGCCGAGCCGCCGCCGTATTCGTAGAGCAGCTCACGCAGGGTGATGCCGAAGGCCTTCTCGATCAGGCCACCACGGGCGATGTTGCCGGTCAGCTGGATAGGCAATGTGCCGAGCGAGCGACCCATGCCGTAATCCTTGTAGTAGGCGCCGCCCTTGTCGAGGATGACCGGCACCGACGCCAGCGAGATCACGTTGTTGATGACCGTCGGCTGGCCGAACAGACCCTCGATGGCCGGTAGCGGCGGCTTCGGCCGCACGGTGCCGCGCTTGCCCTCGACGCTCTCGAGCAACGCGGTTTCCTCACCGCAGATGTAGGCGCCAGCGCCACGGCGCAGCTCCAGATGGAAGGCCTTGCCACTACCGAGCACGTCGTCGCCGAGGTAACCGGCCGCTGTGGCACGGGCGATGGTCTCGAGCAGTACCGCCTCGGCGTGCGGGTACTCCGAACGCAGGTAGATGTAGCCTTTGTTGGCACCGACGGCGAGACCGGCGATGGTCATGCCCTCGATCAGTACGTAGGGATCGTCCTCCATCACCATGCGGTCGGAGAAGGTGCCCGAGTCGCCTTCATCGGCGTTGCAGACGATGTATTTCTGCTCGGCCTGGCAGTTGAGCACGGTGCGCCACTTGATACCGGTGGGGAACGCGGCACCGCCACGGCCACGCAGGCCGGACTCGGTGACCTCGGCAACGATCGCCTCGGGTGTCATGCCGAGGGCGCGCTTGAGGCCGCGATAGCCGTCATGAGCGATGTAATCCTCCAGCGACAGCGGGTCGGTAATACCGGCGCGGGCGAAGGTCAGACGCTCCTGGCGTTTGAGGTAATCGATTTCCTCGGTCAGACCGTGGCCCAGCGCATGCGCCTTGCCTTCGAGGAAACCGGCATCGAACAGACCGGCCACGTCACGCGCCTTGACCGGACCATAGGCGACACGGCCAGCCGGCGTGGCCACTTCGACCAGCGGCTCGAGCCAGAACAGCCCACGCGAGCCGTTGCGTACCAGCTTCACCTCGACGTTGCGCACCGCGGCCTCGGCGACGATGGCGCGGGCCACCTTGTCGGCGCCCAGACTGAGCGCGGTGGCATCACGCGGGACGTAAACGGTAATGGACTCGCTCATGCTTGGGCCTCCTGTTCCGCCAGCAGCGCCAGCAATTCCTCGGCGTCGACACGACCGTGCAGCTCGCCATTTAGCATCACGCTCGGTGCACAGGCGCAGTTGCCCAGGCAGTATACCGCCTCGAAGCTTAGACTTCCGTCCTCGCGGGTCTCGCCCAGCGGCAGGCCGAGCTTGGTCTCGAGTTCAGCGGTCAGCGCCTTGACGCCCATCGACTGGCAGGCCTCGGCCTGACACAGCTTGAGCACCTGGCGACCGGGCGGGGTGGCACGGAAATCATGATAGAAGCTCACCACCCCGTGCACTTCGGCACGCGACAGGCAGAGGTCCTCGGCGATCAGCGGCAACAGCTCGGGCGGTACGGCGCCGAGACGGTCCTGGATATCGTGGAGGATGGGTAGCAGGGCGCCGGCCTGACCGCGGTGGGCGGCAAGCACCTCGCGGGCGACGGCCTCGCACTGCTCAGGGGCGAAGCGCTGGGGAAGAAGGGCCATGTTCGATGCTCCAGCCGGCGGCTATACCGGTACGGTCAGGAGACAAGCGCCACACTCACGGCTAATGGGCGCTTATCCCAGGCGGAGCCGCAAGGCTCGCCACATATGAAATAAAGTTCTTATACTTGGCCGCAAAGCGCCCATGTGCTGCAAATTAGCATGGGTAATCGGCCGAACAAATATGAAGCCTTGAACATATGATCCGTATCGATATTCAGCCGCGTTGGCGCTTTCATCAACGCGACGGCAGCAGCCTCGACCCGCAGGGACTGGAGTTGCTGCAGGCCGTGCACGACACCGGCAAGCTGACCGAGGCCGCCGCTCGCGTCGGCTACTCCTACCGCCATGCCTGGAACCTCCTGGGCAAGTGGCAGGCGTTCTTCGGCAGCCCGCTGATCGACCTGGAGCGCGGCAAGGGCGCGCGCCTGGCGCCACTGGGGGAAAAACTGCTGTGGGCCGACCAGCGCATTCGCGCGCGACTGTCGCCCCAACTGGACAACCTGGCCAGCGAACTGGAACTGGAACTGAACCGGGTGCTGCAGGCCAGCAACCCGGGTCTGCGCATCCATGCCAGCCACGGTTTCGCCGTGGCAGCGCTGCGCGAGTGGCTGGAGAGCGACCCCAGCTGGCAGTGGGAGGTGCAGTTTCGCAGTGGCAACGAGGCAATGATCGCCCTGCAACGCCATGACTGCGAGGTGGCCGGCCTGCACGTACCGGCCGGGCCACTCGGCGCGCTGAGCATGAGCCGCATCCAGCCCTGGCTGCGCCCCGCGCAGCGGGTGATCACCTTCGTCGTGCGTACCCAGGGGCTGATGCTCGCCCCGGGCAACCCGCTAGGTGTGCACGGCCTGAAGGACCTGGCCAGCGGCAGACTGCGCTTCGTCAATCGCGAACTGGGTTCGGGCACACGCTTGCTGCTGCAGGACCTGCTGCAACGCGATGGCCTGGACAGCACGAACATCAGGGATTTTCACAACGAGGAGTTCACCCACGCGGCAGTGGCCGCCTACGTCGCCAGCGGCATGGCCGATGTCGGCTTCGGCGTCGAGGCTGCAGCGCGTCAGTTCGGTCTGGACTTCATCCCCATGGCACGCGAGCACTACTGCCTGCTGTGCCGCGAGGACAGCCTCGAACTGCCGGCCATGGCCGCTCTCCTTCGAGTGCTGCAGAACCCGGAGTTCCAGGCGCGCATCAGCCAGCTGCCCGGCTATGCACTGAGCCGCCCCGGCGAGGTGCTGCCGCTGGCCCAGGCGCTGGAGCAATGGGGACGCGAACCGTTGCTGTGAGCGTTGCCCAAGGCCATCCGACGGGCGGCCGGGCAACGGGGAACCACGGGGGCGCCGCTTGGGTCAATGGAGCAACTCCCGCCGCAAAGCGGCTCCCGTGATCGAGAAGCCTATGAAGTCCCTACAATTTCTCTTCCTCTCTTTTGGCCTGAGCAGCGGCGGTGTCGCCTTTGCCGGCAGCACCGAAGCAGGTTTGGGCGGCGCCCTGGGTGGCGCAGTGGGTGCGATGGTTGGCCAGCAGGTCGGTGGCAACACCGGTGCTGCGGTCGGCGCCGGCCTCGGCGGCGCTGCAGGTAGCATGGTGGGCGCTGACCGTCGCAGCCGTACCGAAGCCGCCATCGGCGGTGCCCTGGGAGCAGCCGGCGGTAACGTTGTCGGTCAACAGGTCGGCGGCAACACGGGCGGCCTGGTTGGCGCCGCGGTGGGCGGCGGCGCCGGTGGCGCACTGGGTAACTACATGGGCAATGCCAGCTACGACGATGATCGTCGTGGCAAGCATCGTCACCACCACGGCAAGAAGCACAAGAAGCATCACAAGCACTGGCGCCGTCACTGACGGATGCCGAGCACCCAGGGTTCATGACGACGGCCGAAGGCCACGTCGACCTGCGCCTTGAACCCTGTCCGCTGATAGCTGCGTGCCCAGCCACGCGCCAGCTCATGATAGGCGTAGGGAACGCTCAGGCGGTCATTCTCCAGGCGAATGGTCGCGCCATAACCGGCCTCCGTGCCGTTGCGATAAGGCTCGATACGCCCGGCCATCAGCACCTGGCGTTGCCGATCCGGCCAACGCTGGCGCAGTGACAGGGCATCGACTCCCGCATCCACCAGCATCAGGCGGCTGGCCTGCTGCTCGACAAACTGCAGGCGCTGCTGGCGTTCATCGCGCGCCTGGCGCAACGTCTCGCTCCCGGGGCTGGCCTGCAGTTCCGCTTCAGCCGCGAGCAATGCCTCTCGGGCCTGCTCGACCTGACGTCGGTAGAGCGCCCCATCCAGCTCCAGAACCAACCAGACCTCGCGTGCCGGCTGACGGCTCAGGGCTTGCCCGGCGCCCGCGTCGAAACCCAGCTCATTCAGCTTGGCCTCGTCCAGCCAGGGCAATCGCCACCCCTCACCAGGACGCTGCCAGCTCAGTTGCAGGCGCATTACGCCGTCGCCCTCTTCACGCAGCCAGCCACCCGGCACGCGCTGTAATTCGCGTTCGCTGAGCAGCAACCGCGCTTCAGGCTCGCCACTGCGGTTGTACCAGACGCCGCCAAGGGCGAGCGCGTTGCTCAGCAGCACCACGCCGAAACCAAGCCACACGGCCCGCTTCATTGCCCACCTCCCGTCGCACTGCGCCGCCAGCGCTGCAACACCATCAGCAGCAGTACTGCGATCAGACCGAGCAGGAGGAAGAACAGGTAGCGCGGCAGCAGTTGCCACCACCAGTCGAACAGCTTGGCGAACAGCATGATCAAGGCGAAGACCAGCCCGGTATTGACCACCTCGCCCCAGCCACGGCGAACGCCCAGCCAGATCGTTGCGCCAGCCAGGACGAAACCGAGCACCTGGTACAAGGCCTCGATCGACCCCGTCGACCACTTGAGGTAGCTGCCGCCACCCCAGTAGGACAGCACCAGCACCGGGCCGAGCAGGTAGAGCAGCGCGAGCACCCGATAGCAGGCGGCAAAGCCCGTATAGCGCCGCTGACCCCAGCACTGCGGCACGAACAGCAGCGCCAGCAGCGGCATGAACAGCTCCGGCCGTTCGCCCAGCGACCACCAGTGCCAGCCCACCCAGTCGCCCAGGCGGGCCGCCACGAACAGACCGAAGCACAGCAGCGCCACCACCAGCAGCAGGCGCTGGCGGCACTGGTAGGCCAGCAGCAGCGCCAGCGCGCCCCAGGGCAACAGCGCCTTGTCCGATGGGGTGATGTTGAAGATCTGCCCGAGCATCGACAGATTGAGCACGAAGCAGACGAATGCCAGCACAGCGGCCAGCTTGGCGTAGTAGCCCGAGGCGTCACGCGCCTGCAACCAGAAGCACGCCAGCAGGCTACCCAGGGTACTACCGAGGAGGATGGCGACCTGCGCGATGGCGTCGAACAGGCCCCAGAACTGATAGAACAGGAAGAACAGTGCGGCCGCCAGCGCCAGTGCGCCGAACAACGAAGCCAAGCGCATCCCCAGCGACAGCTGGCGAGCACGGGCATCGGCGTCGATATCCAGCGTCTGGCGAAAGTGCGTCAGCAACTGGCGATGGTGGCTGGCGACGGCCTGCTCCTGCGCCTCGCTCAGCTGCAACACCTGCTCCCGGCGCAGCTCGGCCAGTTCCTCGCGAAAAGCAGCGATGCGAGCAGCGCGTTGCTGCGCCTGCTCACGCTCAAGAGCGGACATGGGCACTCCCTGGCGAATGACTGCCCACAGCCTAGCAGTGAGCGCTCTCAAGCGGTATGCAACACCGCAGAGGCTGCGCCGTACGCCGTGTTTTCACTCCACCAGTAATGTCGCCAGCGCCGCACGCAGCGACACTGGAATGGCCACTGGACGGTTGCTCGCCCGGTCAACGAAGACATGCACGAAACGTCCGGCGGCGCACGCCTGCTCTTCACCCGCCTTGAAGACTGCCAACTCGTACTGCACCGAACTGTTGCCCAGCTTGCCGACCCTCAGCCCCACCTCGATGGCATCGGGAAAGGCGATGGAGGCGAAGTAATCGCAGGCCGAGCTGACCACGAAGCCAACCACCGCACCGTCGTGGATATCCAGGCCACCCTCGGCGATCAGGTAGGCATTCACCGCGCTGTCGAAGTAGCTGTAGTAGGTCACGTTGTTGACGTGGCCGTAGATATCGTTGTCGTGCCAGCGCGTGCTGATCGGCTGAAAGTGGCGGTAATCGCCACGCAGGTGCTGGGGTTGGCTCATCGCTAGTCCTCAATTGTCATCGCGGCTAAAGCCCCTCCTACAAGATTGCGAGCGTCTGTGGGAGGGGGCTTTAGCCGCAACCTGAATCAGTAGGCGGCCTGGTAAATGGCCAGCGCCTGCTGCTCGCTCATCTCACGCGGATTGTTCACCAGCAGGCGCTGCTGCAGCATGGCGTCCGCTGCCAGCGTGGGCAACATCGCCTCGCCCACGCCAGCATCGCGCAGCCGCGTCGGCAGGCCGCTGCGCTGGCTGAACGCGGCCAACGCCTCGATCAGTTGCTCGGCCTGGGTCATCGCACTGCCTGCCGCTAAACGCTCACCCAGCACCAGCGGCGCCAGCTCGGCATACAGCGGTGCAGCCACTGGTGCGTTGAAGGCCAGCACCTGCGGCAGCACCAGCGCGTTGGACAGCCCATGGGGGATATGGAAGTGCCCGCCCAGGGGGTAAGCCAGCGCATGCACGGCTGCCACCGGAGCGTTGGCGAATGCCTGGCCGGCCAGGCAGGCGCCGAGCAGCATGGCCTGCCGCGCCTCGCGATTACTGCCGTTATGCACCACCTCATCGAGGTTGGCCGCCAGCAGGCGCAGGGCCTCGCGTGCCAGCAGGTCGGAAAGCGGGTTCTTCTTCAGCGCGCTGGTGTAGGCCTCGATGGCATGCACCATGGCGTCGATACCGGTGGCGGCAGTGACCGAGGCCGGCAGGCCGAGGGTCAGGTCGGCGTCGAGCAGGGCCAGGTCCGGCAGCAGCAGCGGCGAGACCACGCCCATCTTGGTGGTTTCGCCCGTGGTGACGATGGCAATCGGCGTGACCTCGGAGCCGGTGCCGGCGGTGGTCGGCACCTGGATCAGTGGCAGTCGTCGACCACGGGCATTACCTACGCCGTAGATGTCACTCAGGACCTGGGCGCAGTCGGGATGAGCCAGCAGCGCCACCAGCTTGGCCACATCCATCGAGCTGCCACCGCCGAAGCCGACCACCAGTTCGGCCTGCAGCTCACGGGCCTGGGCCACGGCGGCCAACACCACCGCCTCGGGAGGGTCGGCCAGCACCTGATCGAACACCTGCACCGTCATCCCGGCATTGACGAAACCCGGCAGCAGCGGCTGCAAGAGACCCAGGCGGGTGATGCCGGGGTCGGTGACGACCAGCACGCGGCGGGCGCCGCGTTCGCGGCAGAGTTCGGCCAAGCGCAGACTGGCGGCGGATTCGCAGAGAATCTGCGCGGTGGTGGCGAAACTGAAGGGATGCATGCAGTGCTCCTCTTGTTGTAGCCCGGATGCGATCCGGGATCGGCCCTGTCCCGTGCGATAGGCGCCAGACCTGAGTCGGCGCCATCGCTCCCCTCTCCCGCTTACGGGAGAGGGTTGATGGAGAGTGTGTTAGAACGCAAAGCTCTCCTCGTCCATGGCCATCAGGCACTGCGCGCCGCCCAGCAGCGCTTCACGGTGCGCGCTGGCACGCGGCAGTACGCGGCGCAGGTAGAACTCGGCGCTGTGCAGCTTGGCCTGGTAGAACGCCGCCTCAGCGTTGCCCGCCTCCAGTTCGTCCTGCGCTCGCGCCGCCGCCTGCAGCCAGAAACCGGCCAGCAGCAGGTACGCCTAGTACTGGAGAAAATCCACCGAGGTGGCGCCGATCTCCTGCGGGTCGCGCTGACAGGCAGCGATCACGGCGCTGCTCAGCTCACGCCATTCGCCGAGACGCGCCTGCACCACAGCCGCCATGTGCGTCAGGGCCGGGCGCTTGGCCTGGGCATCGCACAGCGCGCTGAACTCGGCCTGCAGGGCAGACAGCTCGGCACCGCCGTCGCCCAGCAGTTTGCGCCGGATATAGTCCAGCGCCTGGATGCCATTGGTGCCTTCGTAGAGCTGGGTGATGCGGCTGTCGCGCATCAGTTGCTCCATGCCCCACTCGCGGATGAAACCGTGCCCGCCATAGACCTGCACGCCATGGCTGGCGACCTCCTGGCCCATGTCGGTGAAGAACGCCTTGACGATGGGAATCAGCAGCGCCGCGCGCTTGCCGGCTGCCTGGCGCGCCTCGGCCGCGTCGGCGCCATGTTCGAGGTCGAGCTGGCGCGCGGTGTAGGCGGCGAGCATGCGGCTGCCTTCGACCAGGGTCTTCTGGGTCAGCAACATGCGCCGCACGTCGGGATGAACAATGATCGGGTCGGCCGCCTTGTCCGGCGCCTGCACACCCGCCAGGCCGCGTGATTGCAGACGCTCGCGGGCATACCGCAGCGCCCCCTGGAACGCCGCCTCGCCGATCCCCAGGCCCTGCAACCCGACCTGAAAGCGCGCGTCGTTCATCATGGTGAACATGCAGGCCAGGCCCTGATTGGCCTCGCCCACCAACCAACCCGTGGCGCCGTCGAAGTTCATCACGCAGGTGGAGGCGCCCTTGATACCCATCTTGTGCTCGATGGCGCCGCACGACAGGGTGTTGCGTTCACCCGGGGTGCCATCGGCAGCGGCGATGAACTTCGGCACCAGCAGCAGGCTGATGCCCTTCACCCCCGCTGGGGCGTCCGGCAAACGCGCGAGCACCAGATGGACGATGTTTTCCGACAGATCCTGCTCGCCGCCGCTGATGAAGATCTTGCTGCCGCTGACCCGGTAGCTGCCATCGGCCTGCGGCTCGGCGCGGATACGCAGCAAAGCCAGATCGGTACCGGCTTGCGGCTCGGTCAGGCACATGGTGCCGGTCCACTGGCCGCTGACCAGCTTGCCCAGATACTGCTGTTTGAGCGTTTCGCTGCCGTGCTTGTGCAGCGCCAGCACCGCGCCTTCGGTCAGCCCGGAGTAGACGCGAAACGACAGCGACGCGCCCATCAGCATCTCGTGGAAAGCGCAGGCCACCAGTTACGGGAAGCCCTGACCACCGTATTCCACCGGCCCGGTCATGCTCGCCCAGCCGTTGTCCACGTACTGCTGATAGGCCTCACGAAAGCCCCTGGGCGTGCTCACCGCGCCGTCGCTCAGCTGGCAACCTTCTTCATCGCTGTTGCGATTGAGCGGTGCGATCTCACCGGCAGCGAAGGCTGCTGCTTCTTCCAGTACGCCGTCGATCAGCTCGCGATCCAGGCCGTTGCCCAGACGTTCGCAGTGACCAGCGGCATCGAACAGTTCGTGCAGTACGAAGCGCATATCGCGCAATGGCGCCTGATAGCTCATACCTTGCCCTCCTCTACATCGCCAAAGCCTTTGTTCGCCGCAGCCAGGCGCTCGATCAGCGCCGCTGGTTGCCAGTGGCTGCCGAAGCGCTCGGCCAGTCGCAGCAGGCGCTGACCAATGGCGCCAACACCCTGGCCATCGGCCCAGCTCATCGGGCCGCCGCGCTCGGCGGGAAAGCCGTAGCCGTTGAGATAGACCAGATCGATGTCGTGGCTGGTGCTGGCGATGCCCTCCTCGAGAATCTTCGCCCCCTCGTTGACCAATGCCAGCAGGCAGCGCTCGACGATCTCCTCGTTGCCAATCTCACGGCGGACGAAGCCCAGGCGCTCCGACTGCATCTGCACCAACCCGTCGACGGCCGGGTCATGTTCGGCCTGGCGGCTGCCCGGCGCATACAGGTAGTAACCCTTGCCGCTCTTCTGGCCGAAACGTTCCAACTCGCACAGGCGGTTATCCACCTGCACCGCCGGGTCGTCCTGGCCCTGGCCAGCCAGTTCACGGGCACGCCATTCCAGGTCGATGCCGACCACGTCATACATGCGAAACGGCCCCATGGCGAAGCCAAAGCCCTGCAACGCGGCATCCACCTGATGCGGCCAGGCGCCCTCGAGCAGCAGCATGCGCGCCTCGCGCACGTAGGTGTGCAGCATGCGGTTGCCGATGAAGCCGTGGCAGTTGCCGGCCACCACCGCCACCTTGCCCATGCGCGCGCCGAGCTCCTTGGCGGCCTGCAGCACGGCGGGCGCGGTCCTGGCACCACGGATGATTTCCAGCAGCTTCATGATGTGCGCCGGGCTGAAGAAGTGCAGGCCCAGTACCGCCTCCGGCCGCGCGGTGACGGCAGCGATGGCATCGATATCCAGCGCCGAGGTGTTGCTGGCGAGGATGGCGCCGGGCTTCATCGCTGTATCCAGCTCGCGGAAGATGCTCTGCTTGAGTTCGAGGTTCTCGTACACCGCCTCGATCACCAGGTCGGCATCGGCCAGCGCGGCATAGCCGTCCACCGCCGCGATACGAGCGCGCCGCGCCGCCGCTTCGGCCGAATCGATACGCCCCTTGGTCACGTTATGCGCCCAGGTTTCCTCGGCCATGACGAGGCCGGCCTCGACCATCTGCGGGTTGTTATCCAGCCACAGTACGTGCAGGCCGGCATTGGCCAGGCTGATGACGATACCGCGGCCCATGGTGCCAGCGCCGATCACGGCGGCACAGCGAAGCGGCGAGACGACTTTATTCATTGTTGTTCCTCTCGTGCACGAACAGGCTGGGCCCCCTTAAAAACTACCTGCGTTGTCATCGCTGCGTTAAAAAACAGGCTCACAGCCGAAGGCTGAACGCGCTTTAGCGCAGCCCCGAAGGGGGTGAGCGAAGCGAATCAAATGCTCATTTACAACCCGTAAACTCCGCTTTTTCGCCTGTTTTCGCCTTGCGCTGACTGCCTCGCCTACGTTTTTAAAGGCACCCAGAAGCTTGGGTCACCATAAGCAAGCCGCTACTATTTTTGAAATTTAGTCTTGTGATACGACATATTCAGCATATGAATTTCAGCAACTTCGACCTCAACCTGCTGCGCGTACTCGATGCCCTGCTGCGCGAACAGAACGTCTCGCGTGCCGCCGAGCGCCTGGCCCTGAGCCAGCCTGCCGTGAGCAATGCACTGAATCGCCTGCGCGAACTGCTCGGTGATCCGCTGCTGGTCCGCGTGGGCCGGCGCATGCAACCGACACCACGGGCGTTGGCGCTGGAGGCACCGATCCGCAGCGCCCTGCGCCAGCTGGAACAGAGCCTGAGCGCCGGGGAGAGCTTCGAACCAGGTGAAAGCCGCCAGCGCTTTCGCATCGCCGTCACCGATTACGTGGAGCTGGTGTGCATGCCGCGCCTGCTCGACCGTCTGAGCCAGAAGGCGCCGGGCATCGGCATCGATATTCGCCACCTCAGCCCAAGCCTGCCGATGGAGGCGCTGGACAAGGGCGAGCTGGATCTGGTGCTGGGTCGCTTCGACGAGATCCCCGCGCGCTTCGCTCGCCACCACTGGATGAGCGAGACACTGAAACTGGCGGCGCGCAGCGACCATCCGCTGCTGCACGGGCATCTGGACCTGGCCACGTTCCTGCGCCTGCGCCACCTCTGGGTACATGGCGGCCAGACCCGCGGCATGGTCGATCAGTGGCTGGGCGAACAGGGCCTGTCGCGGCAGATTCTCTACACCACGCCTAACTACCTGCAGGCCGCGCATATCGTAGCCGGCAGCGAGCTGACCGCCGTGCTGCCCACCGCCCTGGCCCGGCATTTCGCCACGCTGCTGCCGCTGCAACTGTTCGAACTGCCCTTCAGCCTCGGCCCCTTCCACCTGGAAGTGGTCAGCCTGGCGCAGCGCCAGCGCGATGCGGCGCTGCAATGGCTGATCGAGGAAATCATCGCGGTAGCCGATGCTGAGGCTGCGCCGCGAGGGTGATCAGGATGGTTCCGCGCGCGCCTGTCGCTCGGCGTCCCGATCCGCACGCCCACCCAGATACCAGCCGAGCACGCCCCATAGCGCGGCGCACAGTGCCCCGACCATGGCGACCAGCCAGGCACCCTGGCCGAGCATGTCCAGGCCGGCCTTGGCCCAGCCGCTGAGGGCATCGCCGCCGCGATAGACCACGGTGTCGATGAAGTTCTTCACCTTGTACTTGCTTTCGGCATCCAGCGGCGCGAAGAGCATTTCCCGCCCCGGCCGCACCAAGGCGTACTCACCGATACGGCGCACGATCATCAGCCCCGCCAGCATGGCGAAGGTCGGCGCCAGCGCCAGGCCGACGAAGCCCAGGCAAACCAACGCCGGCACGATCGACAGCAGCACCCGCACGCCGAGCTTCTGCGCCACCCGGCCGGTGATGAACAACTGCGCGGTCAAGGCACCGGCCTGCACGACGAAATCGATCACGCCGAACACCCGCACCTGCGCCGCGCTATCCGGGAACAGCTCGGCCACCAGGCGCGCCTGCTCGAAATAGAGGAAGGTGCTGACCGAAGTCAGCAGCAGGATGAACGCGCCAATGCCGAGCAGGTAACGCGAGCCGAGCATGCGCGTCAGCCCGCTGAAGGGGTTGCCCGGCACCGGGCGGCGCGGGTTTTCGCGGTTCACCGCCCCGGGCCGACCAGCGCCTTGGCGCTCGCGCCACGTCATCAGGTAACGCTTGAGCGCCATGGCCGCGCCCAGCAGCACGGCCGCCATCAGCATCAATCCGGATTCACCGACAATCCCCACCAGCAGCGCGCTCAGCAGCGGCCCGCAGAGCCCACCGACGCTGGCGCCCGCTGCGATGAAGGCGAACAGCCGACGCGCCTGGGCGCCGTCGAACACGTCGGCCATCAGGCTCCAGGCCACCGATACGACGAACAGGTTGTAGACCGAGATCCACACGTAGAACACCCGCGCCAGCCACAGGCTGTCGTGATCGAGGCGAAACAGCAGGACAAAAACCAGCAGGTTGAGACAGAAGAAACCGTATACCCAGTCGATGAAATGGATGCGCGGGACCTTCGAGTTGAGCCAGGCCAGCAGCGGCACCGCCAGCAGCATGGCGACGAAGGTGGCGCTGAACAGCCACTGCAGGTTGTTCACTCCGCCGGTGATGCCCATCGCCTCGCGGATCGGCCGCAGCATGAAATAACCGGCGAACAGGCAGAAGAACAGGGCGAACCCGGCCAGCACCGCCGCCAGCTCCTGGCTCTCGGCGTTGATCGCCCGCGCCAGGCGCCGGGTCAGAGCCTGCATTTCAGGCGAACAGTTCGATGATGCGCTGGCGCTGCGCCGCGTCGGGCAAGCGCCCCTGCCCGGCGAGAATGTTGTCAGCCATATAACGGGGGTTGGAGGTGGCCGGAATCACTGCGGTCACCGCCGGATTGGCGAGGATGAACTTGAGCATGACCTGTGCCCAGGAGGTGGCGCCCAGTTCCATCGCCACCCAGTCCGGCAGGCTCTTGCCCTTGACCCGATCGAATAGCGCCGCGCGCTGAAATGGCCGGTTGATCAGCACGGCGATGCCCTTGTCGGCGCAGAACGGCAACAGCTCACGCTCGGCGTTGCGCTCACCGATGGAATAGTTGAACTGAACGAAATCCACCGGCTCCTTGCGCAGGACCTCGAGCAGACGATCGTGGGCGGAATCCAGATAGTGGGTCACGCCGATGTAACGTACCCGTCCCTGCGCCTTGAGATCGCGCAACAGGCCGAGCTGAGTGCTGGTGTCCTGCAGATTGTGCACCTGCATCAGGTCGATGGTGTCGGTGCGCAGCGCGGCGAAACTGGCCTGAACCTGGCGCTCACCGGCAGCGCGCCCGGTGGAGGACACCTTACTGGCCAGGAACAGCTTCTTGCGCATGTCGTCTTCAGCAGCCAGAGCACCGCACACCGCTTCTGCACGCCCATAGCTGGGCGCGGTATCCACCAGGCTGGCACCGCCGTTGACCAGTTCCCGCAGCACGTCGCGCAGTGGCTGCAGGGCCTCGTCGGTCATGGCCACATCATGAGTGCGTGAGGTTCCCAGGCCGATCACCGGCAACTGCTCGCCGCTGCTGGGAATGGCCCGGGTCAGCAGGGTCTCGGAGACGGAAGCGAAAGACGGTAACCAGGGCATCAGGGCGGCCAGCGCCGCCAGACTGGCGCTGCCTTGCAGGACTCGACGACGACTGGGCATGACGTGGTTCCTCGAACAGTGACCGATTGGTTATAGGCACTGACCACGCAAGGGCCAAGGCGTTACATCCACTGGCGGCACGAGATCGAACGAAGCAAGTCGAGAGGAAAACCGCTGCAGCGCGGCGATGACGGTAGCGACAGAGGAAATAGGGCAGGCCCCGGACGCAATATCCGGTAACCAAAAACGCCGCTGCGCCATAGGGGATAAAGGCGCAACGGTCGGGAAACAGTGATCAGGCAGCGCGCGCAGCCGACTCGCTGATCAGCATCCCGTGGGAGACGAGATAGCAACGATGGCCGTTCTGCAGGGTAAGGGGGTTACGGCTGGAAATGCTCCAACCCTTGTTCAGTAGTTGCTCGATGTGAGCACGCAGTGCCGGTAAATGGCGCTGTTCCTTCATGGCCGACCTCTCGTTATATGGGGTGCCCAGCACCCACCAGCTCATCCGTGACGCACTTCGCAAAATAGTAGTGGCGCAGTGCCAGGAAATAAAGCGGCGCAATTCTGCATTTTTTTGTAGGACATTCGCTATAGCCGTGTTGCCATCAAGGCTGCGTCAACGCCCCCTGCTCCGCGCGCTGCGGGGTGGAGAACAGCAGATAATCGTCTTCCAACCTGCCGTAGCGCAGCAGCGCCAGATCCAGCAGGTAGTTCTGGTGCAGCTTCCATGGCACCCGGTCGCCCTGAGCCGGCAGCAGGTGCGAGGCGCGTTCGATATAGCCCGACTGCAGGTCGAGAAAGGGCTCTGGCCGCACCTTGCCGTCGCTATCGCGCGGCGTCACCTGACGCATGCCGATGCGCTGCATGTGATTGATCAGGCGGCAGAAGTACTCGCTGGAAAGATCGGCCTTGAGCGTCCAGCTGGCATTGGTGTAGCCCATCACCACCGCCAGGTTGGGCAGATCACGCAACATGATGCCGCGATAACCTATGCTCTTCGGCGCTTCGAAGGGCGCACCATCGACGCTCACGGCGATACCGCCGAACAGCTGCAATTGCAGGCCGGTGGCGCTGACGATCACATCCGCTGCCAGCTCCTCACCGTTCTTCAGGCGAATCCCCTGCGCGGTCAAGCGCTCGATCTCGGCCGTCACCACCTGCGCCTTGCCCTGGCGCAGCACGCGGAACAGATCGCCGTCAGGCACCGCGCAGACGCGCTGGTCCCAGGGCTTGTAGCTGGGGCTGAAGTGGCGCAGATCGACGTCGCCCAGTTGCCGCCGCACCAAACCCAGCAGCACTCGGCGCACCAGATTGGGAAAGCGCTTGGCCAGTTTGTAGAAGACCAGTTGCAGGGTCACATTGCGGCCGCGTGCCAGGCGATACACCCACGTCTCGGGCAGAACACGGCGCAGCGCATTGGACAACCCATCGCGCTGCGGCAAGTTGATCACATAGCTGGGTGATCGCTGCAGCATGGTGACCTGCGCGCCCTGCTCGGCCAACGCCGGCACCAGGGTCACGGCGGTGGCGCCACTGCCGATCACCAGCACGCGCTTGCCGCTGCAGTCGAACCCCTGCGGCCACTGCTGCGGGTGGATGAAGGTGCCCTGATAGTCATCGCACCCGGCAAAATCCGGGGTGTAGCCGGCCTCGTAGCGGTAGTAGCCGGTGCACATCATCAGGAACTGACAGCTCATGTGCAGCGGCTCGCTGTCGTCGCCGCGCTGCACCAGCAGTTGCCAGGTGGCGCTGGCACTGCACCAATCGGCCTTGAGCACCTTGTGGCGATAACGGATCAGCCGCTCGACCCCCTGTTCGACGGCGGTCTGCTCGATATAGCGGCGGATCGACGGGCCATCGGCGATGGCCTGGGGGTCGCTCCAGGGTTTGAAGTTGTAGCCGAGGGTGTACATGTCCGAGTCGGAGCGGATGCCCGGATAGCGAAACAGATCCCAGGTCCCGCCCATGGCTTCGCGCCCTTCCAGCACGGCGAAGCGCTTGCCCGGGCACTGGCGCTGGAGATGACAGGCAGCGCCGACGCCAGACAGGCCTGCGCCGATGATCAGGACATCCAGGTGTTCCACGGACATGAGACACACTCGCTAGAGATGAACGCTGAGCTTCACCCTAGTCGAGAGCGCTGTCATCCGTTCTTTAGTGCGGCTAGAGTGGCTCAGGAATAACCGGCGAGAGCACTCATGAACACGGCCAACTGGGAACTGCTGTCCTACATCGTCACCGTGGTGGCGTTGCCGTTTGCCATCGCCGTATTTCTCTTCGAACAGCGCAAGGAACGGCAGAACGAGGAAGACGCCACCTGGCAACAGGTGTCCGACGCCTACATCGACTTTCTCGAAGTGGTACTGGCCAACCCCGACCTGCGCCTGCGCAGCCAACGCGCGACGGCCGATCTCAGCGACGAGCAGCAGGAGCGCATGCTGGTGATCTTCGACATGCTGGTGTCGCTGTTCGAGCGCGCCTACCTGCTGCTCTACGAGCCGAAGATGGACGAGAAACGCCGACGCCGCTGGCACTCCTGGGAGGACTACATGCGCGAATGGAGCCGCCGCGAGGATTTCCGCGAACGCCTGCCGCAACTGTTGCGCGGTGAAGACCCGGGATTCGCTGCCTATATCCAGCAACTGGCCGTGGAAGAAGCGCGCAATGCCGAGTGAACCGCGCGACTGGTCGGATGCGCCCGTGCGGCGCTAAGCTGTGGCGATGACCACACCCTACCTGACTACGCAGCAGACCAGCAGCACGGACGCCGCCAGCGGCTTGCGGCTGGGTGGCGACTGGACGCTGGCCCACTACAACCGACTCGAGCCCCAGGTTCTGGCCCTGCGCGAACGGATCCAGGGCGAGGAGCCCGTCGACCTCAGCCAGCTGGCAGCCCTGGATACCGCAGGTGCGGCCCTGCTGGTGGAGCTGTTCGGCAGTGAGCGGCTGCGCCGGCTGATCCAACAGGCACAGCTCGACGAACAGCACCGCTCCCTGTTGCTGACGGTAGCCAACGCCATGGCCAGCAGCAGCGAGACGCACACCACAGCGGAGCCGTCGGTGCTGCGCGAGGTGCTCGGGCATATCGGTGAAGTGGTCGAGAGCCTGTGGCACCAGGGCCGCGCGCTGCTCGGTTTCATGGGCCTGACCCTGACCAGTATGCTGGCGATAACCGTGCGCCCGGCACGCTGGCGCCTGACCTCGCTGGCCGCGCATCTGGAACAATGCGGGCTCAATGCGGTGCCCATCGTCGCCCTGCTGACTTTTCTGGTGGGCGCCGTGGTGGCCTTTCTCGGCGCCACCATCCTCGCCGACTTCGGCGCCAGCATCTACACGGTGAACCTGGTCGCCTTCTCCTTCCTGCGCGAATTCGGCGTCCTGCTCACCGCCATTCTCATGGCCGGGCGCACCGCCAGCGCCTTCACCGCACAAATCGGTTCGATGAAGGCCAACGAGGAAATTGACGCTATCCGCACCCTCGGCCTCAGCCCCATCGAGCTGCTGGTGCTGCCGCGGGTGTTCGCCATGCTCATCGCCCTGCCGATCCTGACCTTCATCGCCATGCTCAGCGGCATGCTCGGCGGCGCCCTGGTCTGCGCCCTGTCGCTGGATATTCCAGTCGCCATGTACCTGTCGATCCTGCAGGACAGTGACCTGCTGCGGCACCTTCTGGTGGGCCTGCTCAAGGCACCGATCTTCGCCTTCCTGATCGCCCTGATCGGCTGCCTGGAAGGCTTCAAGGTCAGTGGTAGCGCGCAATCGGTGGGCGAGCACACCACCTCGGCGGTGGTCCAGTCGATCTTCGTCGTAATCCTCCTCGACGCCCTGGCAGCGCTGTTCCTGATGGAGATGGGCTGGTGAATCGGGACAAGGTCATCGAGGTACGCGACCTGTGCAATCGCTTCGGCAGCCAGGTGGTGCACGAACATCTGGATTTCGACCTGTACCGTGGCGAGATTCTTGGCGTGGTCGGCGGCTCCGGTACCGGCAAGTCGGTGTTGCTGCGCAGCATCGTCGGCCTGCGCCGGCCCAATGCCGGTACCGTGCGCGTTTTCGGCGAAGAGCTGCTGAGCCTGTCGACCGAGAAGCGCTCGCAGCTGGAACGGCGCTTCGGCGTGCTCTACCAGCGCGGTGCGCTGTTCTCCTCGCTGACCGTCAGCGAGAACGTCGCCCTGCCGCTGATCGAGCATGCCGGCCTGTCGCGCGCCGCCGCCGAGCGCCTGGCGCGGGTCAAGATCGCCCTGGCCGGCCTGCCGCAGGATGCCGGCAGCAAGTATCCCAGCTCGCTGTCCGGCGGCATGGTCAAGCGCGCCGCCCTGGCCCGCGCCCTGGCACTGGACCCGGACATCCTGTTTCTCGACGAGCCCACCGCCGGCCTCGACCCGATTGGCGCGGCGGCCTTCGACCAACTGATCCGCACCCTGAGCGACAGCCTGGGCTTGAGCGTGTTTCTGGTGACCCACGACCTGGACACGCTCTACAGCATCTGCGACCGGGTCGCGGTGCTGGCGCAGAAGAAGGTGCTGGTGGCCGATCGTCTGGACGTGGTGGCGGCCACCGACGACGCCTGGATTCAGGAATATTTTCACGGCCCGCGTGGACGCGCGGCCGCACAGACCGCTGCGGCGGCAGGGAGTCAATGAATGGAACCCAGAGCCCATCATGTGCTGATCGGCCTGTTCACCGTGCTCACGGTGGGCGCGGCACTGCTGTTCGGCCTGTGGCTGAGCAAGGCTGGAGCGGACCGCGCCTTCACCGACTACGAGGTGATCTTCAACGAGGCGGTCACCGGCCTGTCACAGGGCAGCGCCGTGCAGTACAGCGGTATCAAGGTCGGCGACGTGATCAGACTGGGGCTCGACCCGGACGACCCACGCACCGTGCGCGCACGTATTCGCATCGTCGGCAATACCCCCATCAAACAGGACACCCGCGCGCGCCTGTCGATCACCGGCATCACCGGCCTGGCGGTCATCCAGTTGCATGGCGGCAGCCCGGAAAGCCCGGCGCTGGAAAGCCAGAATGGAAAACCCGGCATCATCATCGCCGACCGTTCACCGCTGTCGCGGCTGATGGCCAACGGCGAAGACCTGGTGGTCAACATCACGCGCCTGCTCAACCGCGCCAACCGCATGCTGTCGCGCGAGAACGCCGAGCGCGTGTCGCGCACCCTGGAGAATCTGGAGCAGGCCACTGCAGGTATCGCCGAGCAACGCGGTGAGCTGGGCGAAGTCCTGCGCCAGACCAGTGCCGCCACCCGCGAAGCGGCCGAGCTGATGCGCACCGCCAATCACCTGCTCGACGGCCAGGGCAGCCAGGTGCTGGAGAATGCCGAGCGCCTGATGGCTTCGCTGGAACGCAGCAGCCGCACTATCGAGGAGCTGCTGCAGAGCAATCGCAGTGCGCTGGACAACGGCATGCAGGGCCTCGCCGAGCTGGGCCCGGCGATTGGCGAACTGCACGACACCCTCAGTGCCCTGCGCGGCTTCTCCCGTCGCCTGGAGCAGGACCCCACCGGCTACCTGCTGCGCAACGACAGCATCAAGGAGTTCCAACCATGAAGCGTCTGTCCCTGCTGCTGGCCGCCAGCCTGCTCGGCGCCTGCTCGATCCTGCCGCAGAGCGAACCGCTGGATATCTACCTGCTGCCGGGCGCCATGCTGCCGGCGCAAACCCAGCGCGTCGACTGGTCCTTGCGGGTGGACAGCCCGAGCAGCAACCAGATGCTCGACGGCACGCGCATCATCGTGTTGCCCGAGCCGGGCCGGATCAACACCTATCAGGGCGTACGCTGGAGCGAGCGCACCCCGCAGTTGCTGCGCGGCCGCCTGCTCGACGCCTTCCACGACGACGGACGGATTCAGGCACTGAGCAACGAGGAACAGCGCCTGCAGGCCGACCTCGAGCTGGTCAGCGACCTGCGCAGCTTCCACAGCCAGTACCGCGACGGTGTTGCCGAGGCGCTGATCCAGCTCGATGTGCGCCTGGTCGACGCACGCGACCAACGCATCCTCGCCAGCCGCCGCTTCAGCGTCAGCCAGCCGGCACGCGACACCTCGATTGCCTCGGTGGTGACGGCCTTCGGTCAGGCCGGCGATCAATTGTCCCGCGAGCTGGTGGACTGGACACTGGCCGAAGGACAGCGCGCCATCCCGTAGGATGCGCTACGAGATCGACGTCTCGAGCCAGGTTCGCACTTCAGCGTAAGGGTAATCCTCCAGCGCAGCGAAGCCGGCCAGCTGACGCGCCTTGAGCTTGGTCAACAGCGGCGTGGTCACACCACAGAGAAAGCGCGTCAGGCACTCATGGCTCGGTCTTTCGCCGGCGTGCTGCAGGTGCTTTTCGACGAAGGCCGCGCATAGCGCCTGCGCATCACGAGCGCTCAACGGCGGCAGCTCTGGCGGTTGCGGCAGGGTGGCGACACGTCCCAGGCATACCGAGCAATGCCCACAATGCTCGGGCGCCTGCTCATCACCGAAGTACAGCGCCAGGCGCCGGCTCAGGCATTCACGGCTCTCGAACAGGGCGAGCATGGCCTGGATGCGGGCGATTTCGCTGCTCTCATGAGCGCGAAAGTGCGCGTGCAGATCATTGGCCAGCGCCGCCACATCGAAGTCGCCGTCGAGCACGGCATAGACCTCGGTCATCTGCTTGCTTTCCAGCTCCAGCCAGCCCTTTTCCTGGAAGTAATCCAGCGCTTTGACCACCCGCGCACGCTCGGCGCCGTGATCGCGGTACAGCACATCGAAATCCAGGGTATTCCACGTCCGCGCGCGGCGAGAGCTGGACAGGATGGACTCTACGAACAGACGGCGCTCGCCGTCGAACTTGGCCAGCAGCGCCTCGTCATCGAGCAGCAACTTGAAGCGGTACTCGGCGAAGTAGGCATAGCGCGGCGCAATGACGCCACGCAGCTCCAGCTGCACCAGCAGGGTCTTGAGCGGCAGCGCGCGGATATTGCTCAGATCCGCCAGCTGATTGAGCATCAGCTCCCACTGCCCACCCGTGCCGACCGCGCGCAGGTCGTCGAGCACGGCGCGAATGCCAGAGAGTTCTGGCGTGTCGCCATAGACGAAGTTCTCCAGCACGCTGAGGCCGTCGCGGCTGGCCAACACCAGACAATCCGAAGCCTGACCATCGCGCCCGGCACGACCGATCTCCTGGCTGTAGTTCTCCACCGACTTGGGCAAGTCGAAGTGCACCACATTGCGGATGTCACGCTTGTCGATGCCCATGCCGAAGGCGATGGTAGCGACGATGCATTCCAGCTCGCCGGCCATGAAACGGCGCTGGATCGACTCGCGTGCCTCGTGCGCCATACCGGCGTGGTAGGCGCTGACCGCCAGGCCGTCGCGCGCCAGGCGTTCGGCGACCTGCTCGGCGCTCTTCTGCTGGGTGACGTAGACGATGCTCGCCTGGCCGCAACGCGGTGCCAGCCAATCCTGCAGGCGCCGCAACTTGGCGCCGCCGGGCACCGGCTCGACCAGCAGATTGAGGTTGGGTCGATAGAAGCCGGTGGTGACCACATCCGCCTCGGCGATGGCGAATTTCTCGCGCATGTCGGCGATCACCTTGGGCGTCGCCGTAGCGGTCAGCAGCAGCACCTGATTGATGCCGAACTGGCGCTGGTAGTCGGGCAGCTTGAGGTAGTCCGGGCGGAAGTTGTGGCCCCACTCGGAGATGCAGTGCGCCTCGTCGACTACCAGCAGAGAGATCGGCACCTGGGCGATGAAGTTGCGAAAGCGCTCGTTTTTCAGGCGCTCCACCGAGATCATCAGGATCTTCAGCTCGCCGCTGCGGGCGCGGTTCATCACCTCGGCAGCCTGCTCGCGACTTTGCGCCGAGTCGATGCTGGCCGCCGCGATGCCATGGGCATGCAGGAAGGCCAGTTGATCCTGCATCAGCGCCAGCAGCGGGGAAATCACCAGCGTCAGGTGCGGCAGGTGCAACGCCGGCAACTGGTAGCACAGGGACTTGCCCGAGCCGGTGGGGAAGATCGCCGCCGCCGAGCGGCCAGCGAGCACGGCACTGATCACCGCCTCCTGACCGGGGCGCAGACGATCGAAGCCGAAGACACGTTTGAGGGTGGACATGCGCTGTCACTCCGTTGACCGCTGAATGGCCCATGACCATAGCGCGGTCGCGTAGCGTGCGCCATGCGCACCGCCGTATTGACCGATGAAGCCGGTGCGCTCGGCGCACCCTACCCCATGAATGACAAAGCCGCCCGAAGGCGGCTTTGTCAGAGAACACGGCTCAGCTTACAGCTGCGGGCCGGCGTTCTTGATCGCTTCACTGACATCGAACTTGGCGAAGTTGTCGATGAACAGCTTGGCCAGGCCCTTGGCGGCTTCGTCGTAGGCGTTCTTGTCACCCCAGGTGTTGCGCGGGTTGAGCAGGTTGGTGTCGACGCCCGGAACGGCCTTCGGCACGTCCAGGTTGATGATCGGCAGGTGCTCGGTCTCGGCACCGATCAGCGCGCCGCTCTGGATGGCCGCGATCACGCCACGGGTGGTGGGGATGTTGAAACGCTTGCCGACGCCATAGCCGCCGCCAGTCCAGCCGGTGTTGACCAGATAGACCTTGGAGCCGAAGGCGTTGATGCGCTTGATCAGCAGCTCGGCATAGACGCCAGCCGGACGCGGGAAGAACGGTGCGCCGAAGCAGGTGGAGAAGGTCGACTTGATGCCGCCGCCCGAACCCATTTCGGTGGAACCGACCAGCGCGGTGTAGCCGGACAGGAAGTGGTAGGCCGCCTGCTCGTTATTGAGGATCGACACCGGCGGCAGTACGCCGGTCAGGTCGCAGGTCAGGAAGATCACGGCATTCGGCTCGCCGCCCAGATTCTTCTCGCTGCGCTTCTCGACATACTCCAGCGGGTAGGCCGCGCGGCTGTTCTGGGTCAGGCTGTCGTCGGCGTAATCCGGAGTACGGCTGTCGTCGAGCACGACGTTTTCCAGCACGGTGCCGAACTGGATGGCTTTCCAGATCACCGGCTCGTTCTTCTCGGACAGGTCGATGCACTTGGCGTAGCAGCCACCTTCGACGTTGAACACCACGCCCTCGCCCCAGCCGTGCTCGTCATCACCGATCAGGTAACGCGACTCGTCGGCGGACAGGGTGGTCTTGCCGGTGCCGGACAGACCGAAGAACAGGGTCACGTCGCCTTCTTCGCCGATGTTGGCGGCGCAGTGCATCGGCAGCACGTCTTTTTCCGGCAGCAGGAAGTTCTGCACGGAGAACATGGCTTTCTTCATTTCACCGGCATAACGCATGCCGGCGATCAGCACCTTGCGCGCAGCAAAGTTGATGATCACGCAGCCGTCGGAGTTGGTGCCGTCACGCTCAGGCACGCACTCGAAATTGGCGACGTTGAGGATCTGCCACTCGGCCTTGGCGCCCGGGTTGTAGGACTCGGGGTTGATGAACAGCTGACGGCCGAACAGGTTCTGCCAGGCGGTAGCGGTGGTCATCTTGACCGGCAGGTAGTGCTCTTCGGCGGAGCCGACGTGAACGTAGGAAACGAAGTGATCCTGAGCGGCGTTGAAGGCCTCGACACGCTCCCACAGGGCAGCGAACTTGTCGGCCGGGAACGGACGGTTGATGTTGCCCCAGGCGATTTGTGCCTCGGTGCTCGGCTCCTGAACGATGAATCGATCAGCCGGCGAGCGGCCAGTGCGATGACCGGTGCGTACGACCAGCGCGCCGTTGGCGGCCAGTTCCCCTTCACCACGGCGAATGGCTTCTTCGACCAGTTGCGCGGCGCTGATGTCGGTGTACACGGCGTTGTTGGCTTGCGTCATGAGGGTC
>Ga0070754_10000584_pt1 | contig 33080 bp, 26 predicted proteins | sample VirMetDEL_Sep_01_FD_75181 | JGI IMG/M metagenome (GOLD analysis project Ga0070754, IMG submission 75181) | Aqueous microbial communities from the Delaware River and Bay under freshwater to marine salinity gradient to study organic matter... | ecosystem: Environmental > Aquatic > Marine >...
CCTTCGACCGGGAGCACGTGGTTTTCATCGCAGGTGCTACGAAAGACCAGCCAGCCGGCCTTGCGGAACGCCTGTTCGAGCGCGTCCGCGCTGCCGTCCTCGCCGGGAACGGGGGCAAGCACGATCCGGCCGGCCTGTCGCCGCAGGTCGCGGGCGAGGGCGGTGAGCAGGGCTTGCGAACGGCCCAGCGGGCGCCAGCTGAAGCTGAACCAGTAGGTCAGGCTGGCGAGATGGTCATGTTCGCGCCGCAGCGGCAGCAGCACGCGCTCATCCCCGCGCTCGGCCATGGCGGCCAGCACGGGGCCGAGCAGGCCGAACCACTCCAGCCTGTCGAAAGGACCGTCCTGCGGCCAATCCAGCGCTTGCAGTTTGGTAAGGCTCTCGTGATAGCTGACCGCGATGTCCACCGGATTTCCCTCACTCAGGAGCGTTAATGCCTGATCCCACGCCGCAGCCGCTCGATCGACTGGCCGGGCGCGGGCGAGACGATGCGCCTGCGCTCGTTCTGCGCGAGCGTACGCTTACCCATGCCGAGCTGAGAAAGCGAGTGGGCCTGCTTGCAGGCTGGCTCGCGGGCCGTGTGCCGGCGGGCGCGCGTGTCGCCAGCTGGGCGGCGAAGGGGGAATTGACCTGCCTGCTGCCGCTCGCCGCGGCCCGCGCAGGCGTGGTGCACGTACCGATCAATCCGCTGCTCAAGCGCGCGCAGGTCGCGCATATCCTTGCCGACAGCGGCGCTGTGTTGCTGATGGGGACCAGGGCCCGGTTGGCCACGCTGGAGGACGCGGACCTGCCACCAGCGTGTTCGCCGATCGACGAAGCCGATGTCTTCGCGCTGGCCGAAGCGCAGGGCGACCATGCAGGGCCATCCGCGCACGATCCGGACGCCTTGGCGGCCATCCTCTACACCAGCGGTTCGACCGGCCGGCCCAAGGGCGTCATGCTGAGCCATGCGAATATGTGGCTGGGCGCGGTCAGCGTGGCGCATTACCTCGGCATGGCGGAGGACGATGTGACGCTGGCGGTGCTCCCGCTGAGTTTCGATTACGGCCAGAGCCAGCTGCTATCGACCTGGTATGCGGGGGGCTGCGTGGTCCCGCTCGATTATCTCTTCCCGCGCGATGTGGCGAAAGCCTGCGCCCGGCATGCGGTGACGACGCTCGCTGCGGTGCCGCCCCTGTGGCTGCAACTGACCGACGTCGAATGGCCTGCGGAGGCGATCGGGAGCATGCGGCGGCTGACCAATTCCGGCGGCGCGCTGACGCTCGACCTCGTACGAAATTTGCGCGGCATGTTCCCGCAATCACAACTTTTTCCGATGTATGGCCTGACCGAGGCATTCCGTTCGACCTATCTCGATCCGGTGCTGGTTGATACCCATCCGACATCTATGGGCCGGGCCATTCCCTTCGCCGAGATACTGGTGATGGCCGACGATGGTTCGCTGGCCGGACCGGGTCAGGAAGGCGAACTGGTGCACTGCGGACCGCTGGTGGCGCAGGGGTACTGGCAGGATGCCGAGCGTACAGCCGAACGCTTCAAGCCGGCCCCGGCGATGTCCGAATATGGCGGCACGGCCGTCTGGTCGGGCGACCGGGTCTTGCGCGATGCGGACGGGCTGCTCCATTTCGTCGGACGGCGCGATGCGATGATCAAGAGCGCGGGGAACCGTATCAGCCCGCAGGAAATCGAGAGCGCCGCCGTGGCGAGCGGCCTGGTGGCCGAAGCGGTCGCGCTCGGGGTCCAGGACGAACGCCTCGGTCACGCGATCCATCTCGTCGTACGTCCTGCCGGAGGCTCGGACGACCCCGAAAGCGGCCTTCGCAAGGCCCTGCAGAAGGAACTGCCCAATTTCATGCAACCGCACGTGATCCATTGGCGCGACACGCTGCCGCTCAATCCCAACGGCAAACTCGACCGGACCGCGATCGCCACGGAGATCGGCGCATGAAGCCGCTGGGACCCATTCCCGCGGGCTATACCGCGATCGGCGGCGAGCTGGCCATCGGCGGCAAGCCCGCCAGTCATTGGGTGGAGGCAGCGGGGCGGACCCCGCTGTTCGTCTATTCGAAGGATTTGATAACGCACCGCCTTGCCGATCTGCGCGCGGCGATGCCCGACCGGGTCAAGATCAATTATGCAATCAAGGCCAACAGTTTCGCGCCGGTTCTTGAGCATGTCTCGACGCTAGCGGACGGGCTCGATATCGCATCGGGGGGCGAGCTGGAAATGGTCCGGGCAATGGGTTTCGACCTGACGCGGGTGAGTTTCGCCGGGCCGGGCAAGCGCGACGGCGAACTGGAAGCGGCTATTGCCGCAGGCGTCACGCTCAACCTCGAAAGCGAGGCCGAGGCCGACCGCGCGCTGGGTATCGCAGCGCGGCTCGGCAAGACGCCGCGGATGGCGATCCGCGTCAATCCCGATTTTGAACTCAAGGGATCGGGGATGAAGATGGGCGGCGGCCCCAAGCCATTCGGGATCGATGCCGAACGGGTGCCGGCACTGATCGCGCGGATCATTGCGGCAGGCTGCGAATTTCGCGGATTGCATATCTTTACCGGCAGCCAGGCACTGTCGGCCGAAGCGGTGATCGACATGCAGGCGAAAGTGCTCGACTGCGCCGATCGCCTGGCTGGCGAGGCGGGGGTCAAGCTGCCCAAGCTCAACATGGGGGGCGGCTTCGGCATTCCCTATTTCCCGGGTGACGAGCCGCTGGACATAGCTGCCGTAGGGGCCGCGCTGCACAACCGCTTCGCGCACCTGCCCGAGACGCTGGCCGATGCTGAACTCTTTCTTGAACTCGGCCGCTATCTTGTTGGCGAAGCTGGGGTTTATCTCACACGTATCGTCGATCGCAAGGACAGCTACGGCGAAACCTATCTGATTACCGATGGCGGCCTGCATCACCAGCTGGCGGCATCGGGCAATTTCGGCACGGTGGTCCGGCGCAATTATCCGGTGGCGATCGCCAGCCGCTTTGCCGCCGAACCGGAAGAAACCGCGAATGTGGTCGGCTGCCTGTGCACCCCGCTCGACCGGCTTGCGGACAAGGCGCATCTGCCCCGCGCCGAGGTGGGCGATCTGGTCGCGGTGTTCTGCGCGGGGGCCTATGGCGCCAGCGCGTCACCCAGCGCCTTCCTCGGACAGGGGCCGGCGGCCGAAATGCTGGTGTGAACGTGGCGGGGTAAGGCCCGCGAATCCTGCGGTTTCTGCGGTTCCCGGGCGCTATGGCTAACTGTATGTTCACCTTTCTTGGGCAATAGTCTTCCCAAACAGGGGCCAACGGGCGCAATCGGCGTCCGAAACGGCCGTGGACAGATGCCGGGATAGATACATGCGTTTGAACCGACCAAGCTTGCTTTTTGCCGGATGCGCCGCACCCATGCTGATGCTGGCGGGCTGTGCCGCCGGCGGCAACACCGAGCTTCCCCCCGCGACTTTCGTCGCCATGCAGGAAGGCCCGGGCGAGGAATATGTGATCGGTCCGCTCGACCAGCTGACCATCCATGTCTGGCGCAATCCCGAACTGGGTGCGGAAAAGATCCAGGTGCGCCCCGATGGCCGCATCACCATCCCGCTGGTCAAGGACATGCCGGCGGTGGGCAAGACACCATCGATGCTCGAGGAGGATATCCGCCTCCAGCTTAGCCAGTATATCGAGGATCCGCTGGTCTCGGTCATCGTCAACGAATTTGCCGGGACCTTCAGCCAGCAGATCCGCATTGTCGGCGCCACGGCGCAACCGGCCTCGCTGCCCTACCGCGCGAACATGACCGTGCTCGACGCGATGATCGCGGTCGGCGGCCTGTCCGAGTTCGCCGCCGGCAATCGCGCCAAGCTGATCCGTTTCGACAAGCAGCTCGGCCGCCAGCGCGAATATGCGCTGCGCCTGACCGATCTGCTCAAGCGGGGCGACAGCAAGGCCAATGTGCTGCTGCAACCGGGTGATGTGATCATCATCCCCGAAAGCACCTTCTAGGGGACTGCGGGGGCATGCAGGAAGTCGTCGAAGCACTTCGCAGCGCGCTGCATACGGTGTGGAACCGCCGCTGGCTCGCGCTCGCGGTGGCCTGGGCTGTGTGCATCCTCGGCTGGCTGGCGGTTGCGTTCATCCCCAACAGCTATGAAAGCCGGGCGCGGATCTATGTCGAGCTCGAGGATGTCCTGTCCGAGCAGCTGGAGATTTCCGGCGACGGCAAGCAGGCGATCACAAAGGTCCGCCAGACGCTGGTCAGCGCGGTCAATCTCGAGCGCGTGGTACGCAGCACCAAGCTGGGCGAGAAGGTCGCCACCGACAATGAGATGCAGAGCGCGGTGCAGAGCCTGACCGAGAACATCGTGGTCGAGAGCGAGCAAGACAATCTGTTCACGATCACTGCGACGGTCGGCAAGTCGAGCCTGAGCGATGCCGAGAACGCCGCGCTGGCGAAAGACGTGGTCCAGAAGCTGATCGATATCTTCCGCGAATCGAACATTGCGGGCAACCGCGGCGATGTCGCCGATACGATCGCGTTTCTCGACCAGCAGCTCGACGACCGCAAGGCCGAGCTCGAAGCCGCCGAACAGCGGCGCCTGGCCTTCGAGGCGGAACACCCCGACCTGATCGGCGGCACTGGCACCGTGACCGGTCGCCTGCAGACGATGCGCACCGAAATGCGCGGGATCGACGCCGATATCGCCGCGGCGCAAAGCGCGCTGGCGGCCATCAACGGCCAGATCGCCAGCACGCCGCGCAGCATCGTGACCGCCGGGGGCGGGGGCGCACGCGGGGCGTTGATGCAGGCGCAATCGAACCTCTCGGTCATGCGTGCGCGCGGCCTGACCGACAGCCATCCCGATGTGCAGGCTCAGCAGCGCCAGATCGCCTCGCTGCGCGAACAGGCAGCCAGCGAACCGGCGGGTTCGGGCGGTTCGCCCAACCCGGCCTACACTTCGCTGATGTCGATCCGCGCCGAACGCCAGGCCAATGTGCAGGCGCTGCAGGCCCGCAAGGCGGCGGTGCAATCGGACATTTCCGCGCTGATCGCCGCGCAGGCCAACGAGCCTGCCGTGGCGGCCGAAGCCAATCGCATCAGCCGCGACTACGAAGTGCTGAAGGACAAGTATGACGACCTGCTCAACGACCGCGAGGAAATGCGGCTGCGCGGGCAGGTCGAAACCGAACGCAGCGCATTCCAGTTCGAGGTGATCGACCCGCCCACCGCGCCGCGCAATCCCGCGGCTCCCAACCGGCCGCTGCTGCTGCTGGGCGTGCTGATCGTCGGCCTCGGCGCGGGCGCGGGGGCCGCATTCGTCCTCGGCCAGCTCCGTTCGAGCTTCACCACCGCGGACAAGCTCGAGCGCTCGCTCGACCTGCCGGTGATCGGGACGATTTCGCGTTCGGTCACCGAAGCGGCGCGCAAGCACCAGAAACTCCGTCTGAAGCAATTCTTCGCCGGTGTCGGTGCGCTGGGGGCGGTATGCTTCCTGCTGCTGGTCGTCGAAATCGTCCAGGTCGGATCGGTGGCCTGAGGGAACATGGCAGTGAACAAACCCACGCAGATAGAGCCGTCGAACGATGACGATGGCAAGCCCAAGCGGGCATCGCTTCTCGAACGCGCCAGCGGCACCTTCGGCTTCGACCGGCTGATTCCCGCCGCGGTTCCGGCCAAGCTCGACAGCGACAAGGCGAAGAAATTCGCCCCGCGGCGGACCATCGAGGTGACGCCGACGCCCGCGCCGGCACCCGTACCGCAGCGCCGCGCGAGCGATGCGCATGCGTCCACCGTTCCCGAGCCGGCCGCGGCTCCACCCGCCGATGTGGAACCCGACCACCCGGTGGTCGCCTTTACCGGGCCAAAACGCGAAATCGTGCGCGCCATGCTGCGCGAGCAGGGCCTGATCGATCCCGATGGCGGGGCATCGACGCTGCTCGAGGAATTCCGCATCGTGAAGCGCCAGGTGCTGGCCACCACCAAGACCGAGGGCAGCCTGCTGGCGCGCCGCGTGCTGGTCTGTTCGCCGCACCCCAACGAGGGCAAGACCTTCTGTGCGCTCAATCTCGCCATCGCGCTGGCGGGCGAACGCGACATGGAAGTGCTGCTGGTGGATGCCGATTTCGGCAATCCGTCGGTCATGGAGAAACTCGGCCTGCAGGAATCCGCGGGCTTCATGGACGTGCTGTCCGACCCTGCTGCGCAGGTCGCGGATTTCGTCGTCGGTACCGATATTCCCGGGCTGTTCGTCCTGCCTGCAGGCAAGCGCACCGGACGTGACAGCGAATATCTTTCGAGCGAACGCACCCGCGATGTGCTCGACCAGCTCACGCGCGGCGCGCGCAACCGGATCATCGTGTTTGACAGCCCGCCGGCACTCGCCGCGACGCCGGCTGCCGAGCTTGCCAAGCAGGTGGGCCAGGCATTGCTGGTCGCCCGCGCCGATCTGACCGGGCGCGCGGCGCTGGAAGATGCGGTCGACCTGCTTTCGGCCTGTCCCGACATCAAGCTGCTGCTCAACGATGCGACCTTCAGCCCCAGCGGGCGCAGGTTCGGAACCTATTACGGATATGGCGAGTAAGCCCATGATCTACCGAATGAAAACACCCTATCTGGCAAGCGCCGCGACGGCTGTTGCGCTGTTTGGCGCCGCGCCGCTGCAGGCCCAGTCCTACCAGGGGGCCGACAGCGGTTCGGCAGGCAGCGCGGCCGAAGGCGTGTCCACTAGCGGCGGTCGCACCAGCATCGATCCCTATATCGAGGCCAATTCGCTGGCGAGCTGGCAGGTATCGCCGGGCAGCGACGTGGTTACCTACACGCAGCTTGCCGCAGGGGTCGACGCCTCGATCGCCGGGCGCAACAACGGCGGCAGCGTGTCGGTGCGTTACGAACGCAATTTCGCGCACCAGTCCAACGGCGCCGATTCGGACACGATCACCGGCGTGGCGCGCGGCTATGCCTCGATCATCCCGCGCGTCCTGACGGTGGAAGCGGGCGCGCTGGCCAGCAGCACGCGCGTGGATGCGCAGGGCCGTTCGGTGATCAATCCGATCGTCGACGATACGCTTTCGACCCAGACATACTCCGCCTATGCCGGACCCACGCTGCAGACGCGCGCGGGCGATGTCGAAGTGAACGCGAACTACCGTATCGGCTATACGCGCGTCGACAGCCCCGATTTCATCACCGCCACAGGCACCGCTGCCGACCTGTTCGACGAAAGCGTTTCGCACAGCGCCAGCGTGCGCGCGGGCACGCGTCCCGGCCAGCCGCTACCAGTCGGTCTCGGAGTTGGTGCCGGCTACTACCAGGAAGATGTCTCCAACCTCGATCAGCGCGTGCGCGATGCCTATGTCCGCGGCGACGTGACCGTTCCCGTTACGCCGACGCTGGCAATCGTCGCGGGTGCGGGCATCGAGGACGTCGAAGTGTCGAGCCGCGATGCGGTGCGCGATGCCGCGGGCAACCCGGTCATCGGCGACAATGGCCGTTTCATTACCGATGAGGCCAGCCCGCGGATCATCGCCTATGAAGCCAGCGGCCTCATCTGGGATGTCGGGGTCGTATGGTCGCCCAGCAGCCGGACGCAGCTCGAAGCGCGGTTCGGCCATCGCTATGACAGCGAAACCTTCTACGGCAGCTTCAGCTGGCGGCCGAGCAGCCGAAGCAGTTTGCAGATCGGTGTCTATGACGGCATTCAGGGCTTCGGCGGCCGGCTCAACAATTCGCTCGCTGCATTGCCCACCGATTTCACCGTCTCGCGCGATCCGGTCACGGGCGAGCTGACCGGCTGCGTCAGCTCGATCGACGGCAGCGGCTGCCTCGACGGCCTGCTCGGCTCGCTCCGCTCTTCGGTCTTCCGGGGCCGCGGCGTGGTCGGCAGCTACAGCCGCCAGATCGGCCGCATGACCGCCAGCATCGGCGCGGGCTACGATCGCCGCACCTTCATCGGCGCGCCCGGCACGGTGCTCGAACTGGCCGACGGCCTCGTCGATGAAAGCTACTACGTGACGGCCGGCTTGTCCGGCCCGGTCGGCCAGCGCGGTCGCTTCTCGGTCAACAGCTATGCCAACCGTTTCGAAAGCGGAACGGCGGGCGCCGAAGACGTGACCGCGATTGGCGGATCGGCCAGCTACAGCGAAGAGGTCATCCGCAACCTCTCGGCGCGCGCGGCGGTGGCGATCTCGATGCTCGACAGCGATATCGCGCCCGACAATTTCACCACTGCATCGGCCCTGCTCGGCCTGCGGTACGATTTCTGATAGGACTGCGCAGATGTACGAAGAATATTACGGTTTCAGCGAGCGTCCTTTCCAGCTCACGCCCGACCCGGCGTTCTATTACGAAAGCGTCACGCACAAGAAGGCGCTGAGCTATCTCGGGTACGGCCTCAACCAGGGCGAAGGCTTCGTCGTCATCACCGGCGAGGTCGGCTCGGGCAAGTCGACGCTGGTGGCCCATCTCAAGCAGAAGCTCGACAGCGACCGCATGACCGTGGGCGAAGTGGTGACCAGCGCGCTCGATGGCGAGGAAATGATCCATGTCGCAGCGCGCAGCTTCGGGCTCGACGCGGGCGGCGACAAGGCCGCCGACCTCGCAGCGATCGAGATGTTCCTGCACGAAGAGGCGCGCAATGGCCGCCGGGCGCTGCTGATCGTCGACGAGGCGCAGAACCTGTCGATCGGCGCGCTCGAAGAACTGCGGATGCTGTCGAACTTCCAGCTCGGTTCGCACCCGCTGCTGCAGACGCTGTTGCTCGGCCAGCCCGAGTTCAAGCAGCTGCTGGCGCATTCGGACGAGCTCGAGCAGCTCCGCCAGCGCGTCATCGCCGCACATCATCTGGAACCGATGCAGCCGGGCGAGATCGAACCCTATGTCGAGCATCGCCTGCGCCATGTCGGCTGGAACGAGCATCCCGAACTCGACGGGAGCATGTGGGTCAAGCTGCACAAGGCGACCGGCGGTATTCCGCGCAAGATCAACCAGGTCATGACCCGGTTGCTGCTGCTCGGGTCGGTCGAGGAAAAGTCCCGGCTCGATGTCGAGATGCTCGACACGGTCGTCGAGGAAATGTCCGGCGATGCGGCACCGGCCGAAGACCATGTCGCGAAGCCGCGGCCCGACCGCGATGGCCGCGCGCTCGAAGCGATCGCCCGGGCCAGGCAGGAAGCGCGGCAGGCCGAAGCCACCGCGGCGACAGGCGGCGCGAAGGATGGCAAGCCTGCGACGGATGCGGGCACCGGTGCGGATCCGCAGCAGACCGGCTTGCTCGATCACCAGATTCAGGCGATCGAAGCTGCCTTCGCCGAACGCGACAAGCATCTGCGCGCCATGCGCGAGGAAGTGGACAAGCTCGCCAAGGCGCCTGCGGCAGGCGAAGCATCTGCTGACACCGGCGAGCGCCTGTCGGCCATCGAGGCGCGCCTCGACGAGCAGGAACGCTCGCTGCGCCATGTGCTCGCGATGATGATCGACTATTTCGAATCGCAAGGTTCGCGCGCCGCAGCGTGATGCCGGGGAGGGTGCGTTGAACGAGACTACCGTCGTCAACGGCCTGTCGGTCGATGTGGAAGACTGGTTCCAGGTCGGCGCGTTCGAGAACACCATCGCGCGCAGCGACTGGGACGCGCTCGAACTGCGCGTGGGCGACAATGTCGCGCGCATCCTCGACCTGTTCGATGAAGCCGGGGTCAAGGCGACCTTCTTCACGCTGGGGTGGGTCGCCGAACGCAACCCCGCCGCAATGCGCGCCATCGTCGATCGCGGGCACGAACTTGCCAGCCATGGCTATGACCACACGCGCGTCTTCACGCTGAGCCGTGATGAATTCGCCGCCGACCTCATGCGCGCCCGCGCCATTCTGGAGGATGCGGGCGGGCAGGCGATCACCGGATACCGGGCGCCGAGCTTCTCGATCGATTCGCGCAATGCGTGGGCGCATGACGTGCTGGCGGAACACGGCTATGCCTATTCGTCATCGGTCGCACCGGTGGTCCACGACCATTATGGCTGGCCCGAGGCGCCGCGTTTTGCCTTCGCGCCGGTTTCCGGAAGCGATCTCGTCGAAATCCCGGTGACGACCGCAATGCTGCGCGGGAAACGTCTGGCGGCGGGCGGCGGCGGCTTTTTCCGTGTCCTGCCCTATGGATTCAGCCGCTGGGCGATCCGGCAGGTGAACCGCGAAGGACACCCCGCGGTGTTCTATTTCCACCCGTGGGAAATCGATCCCGGGCAACCGCGCGTAGCGGGCGCGCCGCTGCGATCGCGACTGCGCCACTATACCAATCTGTCCAAAATGGCGGGCAAGCTGTCCGGCCTGCTGGGCGATTTCGAATGGGGGCGGATGGACGCGCTGGCCGCGCGCGAACAGCCGCGGAGCCTGGACTGGGCGGCATGAACGCCCCGATGGTGCACACTCCCGTCATACGCGAGGCAGACCTTGCCGATCGGGGCGAAGCGGAAGCGATCGAGGCATTCGTCGCGGCGAATGAGGGGGAGGTCTTCCATCGTCCGTTGTGGCTGCAGGCCATCGCGCACGGCACGGGCAACAGCGCGCGCGGCCTGATCGCCGAACGCGGAGGCCGCCTGGCGGGCTGGCTTCCACTCAGCGACGTGCATTCACCGCTGTTCGGCCGCGCGCTCGTTTCCAGTGGCTTCGGGGTCGGTGGCGGCGTGCTGGCAGCGCGGGACGACGATGCACGACGCTTGTGCCGCGCGGCAGAGGAACTGGCCGGCCGCCTTTGCGCGGCCAGCGTCGAACTGCGCGGGGGAAGCGCGCCGGCGGACTGGACCACGATAAGCGGCAAGCACGCCAATTTCGCCGCCGAGCTCGCGGCCGATGACGAGGCGCAGCTGCTGGCCATCCCGCGCAAGGCGCGCGCCGAGGTTCGCAAGGGCCTCAAGCACGATCTGACGGTTACCACCGGCACCGCCGAGACCGACCGCGCCGCGCATTATGCGGTCTATGCACAGAGCGTCCGCAACCTCGGCACGCCCGTGTTTCCGCGGACACTGTTCGATGCCGTGCTCGAGGGGTTTGGCGACGACGCCGATATCCTTACCGTCCGCCAGGGGGAACTTCCCGTAGCCAGTGTGCTCTCGCTCTATCACCGGGGAACAGTGATGCCCTTCTGGGGCGGCGGCACATGGAGCGCGCGCGGACTGAGGGCAAACGAGCGCATGTATTACGAACTGATGACCCATGCCCGGCGGCGGGGATGCACGAGGTTCGATTTCGGCCGCTCGAAAACCGGCAGCGGGCCCTATGCGTTCAAGAAGAACTGGGGCTTTACGCCCGCGCCGCTGACCTATTACGAATGGTCGCCGCCGGGCATCGCGCCGCGCAATATCGATCCGACCGATGCCGGCTATTCGGCGAAGATCGCGCTGTGGAAGCGGCTCCCCTTGCCGGTGGCGAACCGCCTGGGGCCGTGGATCGCCCGCGGGCTCGGCTAGCATGGGCGAAACACTGTTCCTGGCGCACCGCGTGCCGTTCCCGCCCGACCGCGGGGACAAGATCCGTTCGCACCATTTGCTGCGGGCATTGGCGAGGCGCGGGCCGGTCCATGTCGGCACCTTCGGCGAGACCGAGACGGACCTTGCGCAGAAATCGGCGCTCGCCGCGCTGGCGCGCACCCATGCGCTGATCGAACGCAAAAAGCCGCTGGCGCTCGCCGGGGCCGAGGCAGTGCTGAAACGCAAGTCGGTCAGCCTCACCGCATTCGACGATGCCGCGATGCACCGCTATGTCGCCAAGACGCTGGGCAATCACCGGATCGAGACGATCTTCGTCTTTTCGGGACAGATGGCCCAATATGTGCCCGACAGCTTCACCGGACGGGTGATCGTCGACCTCTGCGATGTCGATAGCGCGAAGTTCGAAGCCTATGCCGATGCCGGGCGGCGCGTCTGGCTCAACCGGCGCGAGGGCCGGCTGCTCGCGCGCGAAGAGGAACGCATTGCCGCGCGCGCCGACCGGGTGCTGCTCATCAGCCAGCACGAGGTGGAACTGTTCACGTCGCGGCTGGTCGATCCCGGTGCACCCACATGCCTGGCCCTTGGCAATGGGATCGACGCGCAGATATTCGATCCGCAAACCGTCGCCCGGCAGCAGGATCTCGACGAGGGCGAGGATCCGCAGCTCGTGTTCACCGGACAGATGGACTACGCTCCCAATGTCGCGGCGGCCCAGTGGCTGATCGACAACGTCATGCCCGATCTGCGCCGTGTCTACAGCCGTGCGCGGTTGCATGTCGTCGGCCGCGCCCCGGTGCCCGCGCTGACCAGACGGCATGGCGAAAACGGCGTCCGGGTATGGGGCGAAGTTCCCGACGTGCGACCCTTCCTCAAATCGGCCGACCTCGTCGTCGCGCCGCTGCTGATCGCGCGGGGAGTGCAGAACAAGGTGCTCGAGGCAATGGCAATGGCGCGCCCGGTGGTGCTGACGCCGGGAGCCGCGACCGGCATAGAGGCACGGGACGGATGCCATTTCGCAATTGCTCCTGCCGACGGCGCAGCGATGCTCGCCCGGATCACGGGCCTGCTGGGCGATCCGCCCCGGGCCGAGGCGATGGGACAGGCGGCCCGCAAGTTCGTGATCGACGAGATGAGCTGGGAAAGCGTGGAACGGGCATTGAGCGAAATCCTGGCCTGCGCGGGCGCGCCGCACGATGCTCCGTAGTCCGGCCCCAGGTGCCACGCGCAAGGGCGCGTTCGCCATACCCGGGGCCATGCTGGCGCTCGCCGCGCTCGTGCTGGTGGCGCTGACATTCGCGGAATGGCGCGCGATGGCGCATCAGTGGTGGAACATCGACACCTACAGCCATATCCTGCTGGTTCCGCCGATCATTGCGTGGCTCGGGTGGATCCGGCGCGACGAACTGGCGCGGGCCGGGCTGCGGGGCTGGTGGCCCGGGCTCGCATGGCTGGTGCTGGGCCTCGCCGTCTGGTTCGTGGGCCGCGAGATCGCGATCAACACCATCGCGCAGGGCGGAGCGGTGATGGCATTGCAAGGCGCCGTGCTGGCGCTGTGGGGCCTGCGCGCCGGGCTCGTGCTGGGCTTTCCGCTTGCCTATGCCTTCGTGCTGGTGCCGTTCGGCGACGAAATCATTCCCCCGTTGCAGATGGTCACTGCGGAAATCGCCACCGCGCTGACCCGGTGGAGCGGTATCGAAACGGTGGCGAGCGGCATTCTAATCGATACGCCCGCGGGCTTGTTCATCGTTGCCGAGGAATGCTCGGGCGTGAAGTTCCTCGTCGCCATGCTCGCATTGGGGCTGCTGGTCGCGCATACCTGTTTCGCCAGCTGGAACCGCAGGGCGTGGTTCCTGATCGCCTGTGTCGTCGTTCCGATCATCGCCAATGGCATCCGCGCCTGGGCGACGATCTTCCTTGCGCAATATGTCGGCGCCGAAGCCGCTGGCGGGTTCGACCATATCGTCTACGGCTGGTTCTTCTTCGCGCTGGTGCTGGCGCTGGTGCTGGGGGTGGCCTGGCGCTGGTTCGAGCGCGAACCCGAAGAGGCTGGCTGGACCGCCGCCGGGATCGCCGCGCTGCCGCATGTCGCTCGGTGGGAAGGGCCGGGCGCAGACCGCAATCTCGTCCTTGCCGCGATCCTGCTTGCCGCAGGATGCTTTGCCGTCGCCGCGCGGCTGGTCTAGGCAGCCCCGCATGTGCGGCATCGCGGGGATTTTCCATTACGAAACGGTCAAGCCGGTCGATCCCAAGCGGGTCGAACGGATGGCCGATGCGCTTGCGCATCGCGGACCCGACGGCAGCGGGGTATGGACCGCGCCCGGAGTGGGGCTGGGACATCGCCGGCTGTCGGTCATCGACCTCGAAGGTTCGCCGCAGCCGATGCATTCCGCCGACGGGCGCGCGGTTATCGTCTTCAATGGCGAAATCTACAATTACCGCGAACTGCGGCGCGAACTGATCCAGGACGGCGCGCAGTTCCATACCGATGGCGATACCGAGGTCATTCTTGCCGCCTGGCGGAAATGGGGCCCAGATTGCCTCCACCGCCTCGAGGGAATGTTCGTCTTCGCGCTCTATGACTGCGACCGGCGCCAGCTGTTCCTCGCGCGCGACCGGCTGGGGGTCAAACCGCTTTATCTCGCGCGGCTCGAAGGCGGGGCACTGGCCTTCGCGAGCGAGCTCAAGGGCCTGCTTGCCCATCCGCTGCTGCGCCGCACGATCGATCCGCTGGCGATCGAGGATTACATGACCTGGGGCTATGTCCCCGATCACCGCAGCGTCCTGAAAGGCGTCGAGAAGCTCGCTGCGGGCCATTTCCTGCTGCTCGAACATGGGCGTACGCCGGAGCCGCAGCGGCAGTGGTGGGACGTGTCCTTCGCCGAGCGTGAAAAGGGCGGCACGCGCGACCTGTCGGCGCAGCTGCTGCACCGCATGCGCGAAGGCGTGGGCAGCCGGATGGTCGCCGACGTGCCGTTGGGGGCATTCCTGTCGGGCGGTGTCGACAGCTCGTCGGTCGTCGCGCTGATGCGCGAGGCCAGCAACAGCCCCGTGACCACCTGCTCGATCGGTTTCGATGTCGAAAGCGTGGATGAGACCCGATACGCGCGGCAGGTGGCCGAGCTGTTCGCCACCGATCACCACGAACGCATCGTATCGGCCGACCAGTTCGATGCGATCGACAGCATCGCGGCAATCTTCGACGAACCCTTCGCCGACGCCAGCGCGCTGCCGACCTTGCGCGTATGCCAACTGGCGCGGGAGCATGTCACCGTGGCGCTGTCGGGCGACGGGGCCGACGAGGCGTTTGCCGGGTACCGCCGGCAGATGTTCCATACGCGCGAGGAACAGGCTCGCTCGGTGCTGCCCAGCGCCTTGCGCCAGCCGCTGTTCGGTTCGCTGGGGAAGGTGTGGCCCAAGGCCGACTGGGCCCCGCGACCGCTGCGCGCCAAGTCCACTTTGCTGGCGCTTTCGGCGGGCGGCGAGGCCGGCTACGCGCGCGCGCTCGCCATTTTGGCGCCCGAGCAGCGCAAGACGCTGTATGGTGATACCATGCTCCGCGAACGCGGGGAGTACCGCGCCGAACAGCCGTTCGAGGAAACGATGCGCGATGCTCCCGCGCGCAGCGGTCTCGACCGCGCGCAATATGCCGATCTCAAGTTCTGGCTGCCCGGCGATATCCTGACCAAGACCGACCGCACGAGCATGGCGGTCGGGCTAGAGGCGCGCGAGCCGCTGCTCGATCATCGGCTGATCGAATTCGGCGCCAGCTTGCCGCAGCGCCAGCGCCTGCGCGGCACCACCGGCAAATGGCTGCTGAAGCACACGATGGAGCGGTATCTGCCCGAAGACATCCTCTATCGCCGCAAACAGGGCTTCGTGACCCCGCTGGCGGAGTGGTTCCGCGGTCCGCTGGCGGGCGAGGCGAGGGCGGTCGCCGCGAGCGAACTGCTTACCGGGAGCGGATGGTTCGCCCGCAAGGCGCTGTCACGCCTCGCGGACGACCATATTTCCGGACGCAGCGACCATGGCCGGGTGCTGTGGCAGCTGTTGATGCTGGAGCGATCGCTCCGCCATCTCGCCCCCAGCGCCTAGCGCGCGTCGACCAGCACGATTTCGGCGTCGTCGATCGCCTCGACCACGATTTCGCTCTCGCCGGTCACGGCAATCCCGTCGCGCGGCTGCGCTTCCCGGCCATTGACCGTGACCCGGCCCTTGGGCGCGACCATATACTGGTGGCGTTCGCCCGAAGTGTTCCAGACCGCGCTCTGGCCTTTCGCCAGCGTCGCCGCGGCGACCTTCGCATCCGTCCGGATCGGCAGCGCGTCATCCGCTTCGGCATCGCCGCTTGCGAGCACTTCGAAGCCGCCTTCGCGCGTGGCCTTGGGAAACTCGCGCTGGCCCCAGCCGGGCTGCTCACCCTGCCGATCGGGAATGATCCAGATCTGGAACAGCGTCGTCGCTTCGTCCTCGAGATTCATCTCGGCATGGGTGATGCCGGTGCCAGCGCTCATCACCTGCACATCGCCCGCGGCGGTGCGGCCTTCATTGCCCAGGCTGTCGCGGTGCGTGATCGCCCCGCTGCGCACGAAGGTCACGATTTCCATGTCGCGGTGCGGGTGCGGGGGAAAGCCGCTCTGCGCCGCGATGGTGTCGTCGTTCCACACGCGGATGCTGCCCCAGCCCATCCGGTCGGGGTCGTGGTAATTGGCGAAGCTGAAGTGGTGCCGCGCGTCGAGCCAGCCGTGGTCGGCATGGCCAAGCGTGGCGAAGGGTCGGATATCGATCATGGTTCAGTCTCACATCGGCGGGGTGTTGACGCCGGTATGCGGGCGATGTGGGGGCGGCGCGAAAGCCGTCAAGAAACACCCATGTTACTGCCCGGTGCCGGAGGTCAGGCTGCCCCGTGACCCCGCGCCATGTAATCCGCGCTCTGCATTTCCTTGAGGCGGCTGACCGTGCGCTCGAACTCGAACGCGCCGTCGCCGGCGGTGTAGAGGTCCTCGGGTTCGGCCGCCGCGGTGACGAACAGCTTGACGCCGTTCTCGTAGAGTGCGTCGATCAGCTTGGTGAAGCGGATCGCCTCGTTGCGGTTGTCGGGCGACATGGCGGGAACGCCGACCACGATCACGGTGTGATAGGCATGCGCGATCGCGAGATAGTCCGCCGCCCCGCGGTTCTCGCCGCACAACCGCTTGAAGCTGAACACGCCCACGCCCTTGAGGCTCTTGGGCACGTGGATCGTCCGCCCGCCGCCCAGGTCCAGTTCGGCGCTGGGAACGTGTTCGGCATCCTCGGGCGCGTAATCGGTGAGGCGGAAAAAGGCCTCGCGCACCTGCGCGGTCGCGTCGTCGCCCAGCGGGGCGTGCCACGTCGCGATATCGCCCAGCCGGTCGAGCCGGTAATCGGTCGGACCGTTGAGCGGCAGCACGTCCATTTCGTCCTCGACGAGATCGATGAACGGGAGGAACAGCGAGCGGTTGAGTCCGTCCTTGTAGAGATCGCGCGGCGGGCGGTTGCTGGTGGTGACCACGGTCACGCCCTCGTCGCGGATCAGCGCGGTGAACAGCCGCGCCATGATCGCGGCATCGGCGGTGTTGTTCACCACCATCTCGTCGAAGGCGAGGCAGCGCACATCGGCGGCGATATCGCGCGCAACCTTGCCGGTGGGATCGCCGGGATCGCTGGTCCGCCGTTCGCGCATCCGCCGGTCGACCTCAAGCATGAACTCGTGGAAATGCGCGCGGCGTTTCTCGGCGATCCCCAGCGTCTCGACGAACAGGTCCATCAGCATCGACTTGCCGCGCCCGACGCCGCCCCACATGTAGACGCCCTCGGGCCGCGCCTTCTTCGGTTTGAACAGCTGCGCGAGCAGCCCGCCCGAGCTATCCGCCTCGAGGTCCTTCTGCAGCCGGTCGAGCCGCTGGGCGGCGCGGCGCTGGTCGGGATCGGCCTGCAATTCGCCCGCCGAGACGAGCCGCTCGTAGCGGGCGAGCATTCCGGTCACGCGGCGGCGCGGGGCTTGATCTTCTTGACGATGCCCGAGAAGCTGGCGACCGCGTGGTCTTCCTGGACCACCGTGCCGCGCACGAACACCATGCTGCCCGTCTCGCGGACGATCTCGCACACCGCGTCGAGCGGCATGTCGGGCTTGCCGCCGCCTACGAACTGGGTCGACAGCTCGACCGTCACCGAGGGTCCGGCATTGCCGCTGCCGATATTGTGCATGGTGGTGAACAGCGAAATGTCGATCAGCGACAGCGTCACCGCGCCGTGGATGATGCCCTGCAGGTTCTGGTGGCGCCGTTCGGGGAACATGCGCAGCCGCGCCTTCCCGTCATCGTCCACCCGGGTGATGAGCTTGCCCATCACCGCGCCGTTGAACAGCGTTTCGTCCTTCAGGTTCCAGTGCCGCCAGCCGGGGTTTTCCGGGTCGGGGCCATGGTCGAATACCTCGTCGCGCAGAGCCATCAGATCGCGCGTTCGGCGATCATCTTCTTGGTTTCGGCGATTGCCTTGGCGGGGCTCAGGCCCTTGGGGCAGACATTCGCGCAGTTCATGATCGTGTGGCAGCGATAGAGGCGGAAGGGGTCTTCCAGCTGGTCGAGCCGTTCACCGGTCATCTCGTCGCGGCTGTCGGCGAGCCAGCGATAGGCCTGCAGCAGGATCGCCGGGCCGAGGAACTTGTCCGAATTCCACCAATAGCTGGGGCAGGCGGTCGAGCAGCAGGCGCACAGGATGCATTCGTAGAGCCCGTCGAGCTTCTCGCGCTGTTCGGGCGACTGCAGCCGTTCCTTGCCGCTGGGCGTGGTCGAGACGGTCTGCAGCCAGGGACGGATGCTGGCGTATTGCGCATAGAAATGCGTGAAATCGGGCACGAGGTCCTTGATCACGTCCATGCTCGGCAGTGGGGTGATGCGGATCTCACCCTTGAGATCCTCGATCGCGGTGGTGCAGGCGAGACCGTTCTTGCCGTTGAGGTTCATCGAGCACGAACCGCAGATCCCTTCGCGGCACGAACGGCGGAAGGTCAGCGTCGGGTCGATCTCGTTCTTGATCTTGAACAGGGCATCGAGGACCATCGGCCCGCAATCGTCGAGGTCGAGCTCGAAGGTGTCGTAGCGCGGATTCTCGCCGCTGTCGGGATCGTAGCGATAGACCTTGAACTTGCGAATGCGCGCGCCGCCTTCAGCCTTGTGAGTGCGGCTCTTGCCGGTGATCTTCGAATTCTTGGGAAGGGTGAAGGTCGCCATTACGCTGTCAGTCCTGTTGCTTTGCGAAACCCATCTAGCGGTTCGGGCGCTTGGTGCAAGGCCATGTATGACGCAAATCCTGCAACGGGTGTCCTACAACATGGACCGGGTGTTACACGGTCCAGAGCGAAAACACTTTCTTGCGCCAAAAGCCCGGTAATCGGGTGAATTCGAGGGAACTACGAGCGGTTGCCGGAGGTCTAGATCGGTATGATGAATGTAGGAAACCCCTTTCGGCGTGCCGCGATCTTCGGCGCCACCGGCGGTATCGGCGCCGCACTGGCCACGAGGCTGGCGGAAAGCGGCATCGAGGTATGGGCAGGAAGCCGTTCGGGCGCGGCAGCCGACCCCGCCCTGCGCGCCTTTCGCTTCGATCTGTCCGACGAAGCCTCGATCGCCGCTGCCGCTGGCGCGATGGCCGACGCGCCCCCCGATCTGGTGGTGGTCGCGAGCGGTGTGCTGACACTGGCCGATGGCTCGGGCCCCGAACGCAGCTACAAGCAGATCGACGGCGCGGCGATGGACGAGGTGTTCCGGCTCAACACTATCGGCCCCGCGCTGGTGGCAAAGCACGTGCTGCCCCTATTGCCGCGCGACCGCCGCAGCGTCTTCGCCGCGCTGTCGGCGCGGGTCGGATCGATCGGCGACAACCGCATCGGCGGGTGGCACAGCTACCGTGCCAGCAAGGCCGCGCTCAACATGCTGCTCAAGAATTTTGCGATCGAGCTGGGCCGGACGCACAAGCAGGCGATCGTGGCAGGCCTGCATCCGGGCACGGTGGATTCGGCGCTGTCCGAACCCTTCCAGGCCAATCTGCCCGCGGGCCAGCTGACCCGGCCCGCCGATGCGGCGGACAACCTGCTGAATGTCATCGACGGGCTGACGGTGGCGGACAGCGGCGGCGTGTTCGACTGGAAGGGCGAAGCCGTCCCGGCCTAGGTGGCCAACGCGCCCGCCCGCCCGGTTTCGGCACGCTCGAGATTGAAGGCGAGCAATTCGCCATAGCGCTGGCCTGCCAGACCCTTGCGGCCGCTGCGCTGCGGCATCAGCACCCCGGGCTTGGCATTGCCTTCGACCACCATCGGCCCGTCGGGCGTGAACGCGATATCCCAGCCGATAAGCGTATATTCGGGGAACGCCGCGGCATGCGCACGGCAGGCGAGCGCCTCGGCCTTTTCCCAATCGGGCAGCTGAAGTTCGGCAAAGGCCGCGCCGCTGACCGGATGGCATGCGTAATCGCTCCCGCCATAGCCCTTGCAGGCGGTACCCGCGCGACCGGTTTCGAAATCGACCGGCATGATCAGCCCGCCCGCCTTCATGTTATCGATCACCGGGCCGCGCAGCGAAGGCACGCGAAGCACGGTGCTGACCAGTTCGGGTTCTCCCGTCTCATTACGCATCGTGGTGAGCCGCGCAGTCGCCAGCGCATCCATCGCATAGTCCGCCAGCGCTGCGTGGTTGCCCAGTGCGCGCTGGATCACCCACACTTGCCGGTCATCGACATAGGGCGCGATCGCCTGGGCGAAGGCGGTCTGGTCGGTGATATCGGACACGGCATGGGGGAGCAGCGCGACACCGCGGCCGCCTTCGCCATGGGTAGGCTTGGCAATCAGCGGGTGTCCGCGGGCGGGGCGAAAATCGCGCAATCCGCGATCGTAGACCGCGTGCACGGCGGGATGGGGCAGGCCGTGCGCGGCGCAGCGGCGATAGAACGCCGCCTTGTCGACCAGCACGCAGGCGCGGCTCCATCCCTGCGAGTTGATGATCTTGTTGAAACCCGCATCCTCGAACCGCCGGATATAGTGATCGAGCTCCTCGGGCCGCTCGATCCGGAACAGCGCAATGTCGTTGGGATCGACGAAGCGTTCGCGCGCGATTGCCAGCGCCTGCCGTTCCCACTGCGCATCCATGCCGTACTTGCGCGCGACAGCGAAGGTTCGTGATGGCAGCCATGCAGCAAAGCCCCGCGCGATGCCCCGGTCGAGCATTGCGCGCGCCGGTGACCGGCTGCGGCGGCGGCGCTCGTAATGCGCAGCGAAGGCCGGGGCGCTGGCGGCTTCGGCCCCGCCGGGGAACAGCGCGAACGCCTTCTTGGCGTAATAGGCGAGTTCGGCGGGGTGCATGGCGGGTCAGACTTCGATGGTTTCGCCGCCGACATCCTCGGGCATCATCGCCAGGTCGAACGGCACCCGTTCGGCGGTGATCACTCCCTGCCGGTCCATGCTGTAGGCCGCGATATGCTCGATCAGCTGGGCATGCGTCAGCCCGGCCAGTTGCGCCGCGCCCGAGACGGTCTTCTTCGACCACAGGTTGCACGACAGATTGACCTCCATGAACAGCACTTCGCCGGTCGTCGGAGTATAGCGGAACTCGAAACGTCCGTAATCGAACGGCCACAGTTCGGGCAGCATGGCGCGCGTGTATTCGCGGATCTTGCGCGTCATGACCGGGTTCTTCATCGCCACCAGCCGTTCCTTCGGACCTTCGGACAGCCCGCGCTTTTCCTCGTAGGAGCGAAAATTGCCTTCATCGCCCGGCATTTCGAAGCGCATGGTCGACAGCAGGATCGGTTCGGCTCCGCCAAGGACGGGGACCACCACGTCATAGGCACCCTCGTAGCGTTCGACGATCACGTCATGCCCCTCGGCATGCAGCTTGGCGATGTCGTTCTTGGCGGTTTCCCAGTCGGTCGGCATGCTGACCCCCCAGCTGGCGGAAGACGCATTGGGTTTGACCACCAGCCGTTCGAAAGCGAAGTCGGGATAGGGGATCCACTGGCATCCCCGCCGCGCGATCAGCCACGGTGCCACCGGCACGCCGCGCGCCACTGCCACCGTCTTCATCAGATGCTTGTCATCCGACAGGCCGCGCAGGATCGGGGAGGCACCGAGCGCGGGCAGGCCGATGCGCTGCGCAAGCAGCGGGCCGAGCATCTCGCTCATCGGATAGCCGGCCCGGTTGAGCAGTGTGAACAGGTAGTCGTGATCGGTCGGACCGAACAGTGCCGTGAAGTCGCTCGCGGGAGTCACATCGAGGCCGATGGCGCGCAGCGTCGTCAGCACTTCATGGTGATAGACCGCATGGTTGCCGTCCTCGCCATGCAGCGATCCGCCGGATTCGGCGTGCTTTGCCAGAAACAGGACGCGCAGCCGCTCCTTGTCGGCGGCGGGGATGCGGAACAGGTCGATCTTGTTGCTCATGCGCCGCGCTTTAGGCGCAGGCCCGGGGCCGGTCACGAATTTTGTGCTTGCCGGATTATCGTTAAGCGATAGCCTTACGGCAGGAAAAGCGGCTGAGGAGCGCGCGATGGGGTTGAAGCGCTGGTACGATGCGCATGTGATGCCGCGGCTCATTACGCGCGCCTGCGGCCAGCCGGGGATCGAAGACCGCCGCCGTGCCATCGTCCCGCTCGCCCGCGGCAGGGTGTTCGAACTGGGCTGCGGCGGCGGATTGAACCAGGCGCTTTACGATCACGCCAGGGTAACCGCCTTTTCCGGGATCGATCCGCATGGAAAATTGCTCGCCCGGGCGCGCCAGCGCGCCGAAGCCCGCGGATGGCCGGTCGATATCCGCCAGGGCGCGGGGGAAGACATCCCGTTTCCCGATGGCTCGTTCGATACGGTGGTGTGCACCTATACGCTATGTTCGGTCGATGATCCGGCGCGGGTCATGGCCGAAATGCGCCGCGTGCTGGCCCCGGGCGGCCGGCTGCTGTTCCTCGAACACGGCCGCGCGCCCGATGCGGGCGTGGCGCTGTGGCAGGAGCGGCTCGAACCACTGTGGAAACCGCTGGCGGGTGGCTGCAATCTGACGCGCCCCGTGGGGGCGGCGCTGCGCGGTGCCGGTTTCGCGGTCGAACCGTTGGGCCAGGCCTATCTCGACAAGGCGCCGCGCGTGCTGGGGTGGATGGAATGGGGCGTGGCGCGCAAGGCCTGAGGGCCGGCAAGCGCAGCGGCTCGCCGACCCTCGAGGTCCTTATTCGTCGCCGAAAGTCCGCTGCCACCAGCCCCGCTTGGGCTTGGGGGCTTCAGCTGCCGGGGCCGGCTGTTCCGTAGCTTCGGGCGCAGGCGCCGGAGCAGGGGCGGGCTGGGGCGCCGGTTCCGCGGGGGCCTCGGCGGCCGGTTCCACCGCGGCATCGGCGGCAGGTTCGGCTTCCGCCTTCTTCCTGCGCGGAGCCCGCTTCTTGGGCGCGGGCTTGGCTTCGGCCTCGGCCTCGCTTTCGCCCGTTTCCGGATCACCGGCTTCGGCATTTGCCTTCTTCTTGCGCGGGGCCCGCTTTTTCGGCGCGGGCTTGGCTTCGGCCTCGTCCTCGCCGGTCGCCGGATCAGCCGCTTCGGTGTCGGCCTTCTTCTTGCGCGGTGCCCGCTTCCTGGGCTTGGGCTTTTCTTCCTCTTCCGCGGCGGCTTCGGCCGTTTCGGGGGAATCGCTCGGACCGGCGACGACTGCCATGTCGTCGACCACGGCTTCCGACACCTGTTCGAGGTTCTGCGCGTCTTCGGCGTTCACCTCGTCAGCGTTCCGGCCACGGCCGCGTCCACCCCGACGGCGTCCACCCCGACGGCGGCGCTTCTTGCCGTTGTCGTCTCCGTCGTCGCCATCGTCATTGTCATTGTCCGATGAGGCGTCGTCATTGCCGTCGCCGCCATTGTCATCGTCATTGTCGTCCCGGTCGTCGTCCTGCGAACGGTTCTTGTTGCGACCACGGCCGCCCCGGCGCCGACGACGCTTCTTCCGCGGACGATCATCGTCGTTCTCGCCGTCGCCGTCGTTTTCGGCAGTTTCCTCGGCGGTTTCTTCTTCGTCGTCGTCCTCGTCCTGCTCATGGACGATCGGATCGAAACGCGGCGCGTCCTTCGGCTTGGGACCGTGGCTCGACACCACCATCTTGGCGCCTTCGTCCTCGCCCTCGGGCACGACTTCGACGGTCACGTGGTAGCGCTGTTCGATCTCCATCAGATCGGCGCGCTTCTCGTTGAGGAGATAGACCGCGGCTTCGGTGCTGGCGGCCAGGCGAATGACCGATCCCTTGCCCTTGGCAGCCTCGTCCTCGATCAGGCGCAGCGCCGAAAGACCCGCGCTCGACGCGGTGCGGACCAGCCCGGTGCCATCGCAGTGCGGGCATTCGCGCGTGGTCGCCTCGAGCACGCCGGTGCGCAGGCGCTGGCGGCTCATTTCCATCAGGCCGAAGCTGGAAATCCGGCCGACCTGGATCCGCGCGCGATCGTTCTTGAGCGCATCCTTCATCGCGCGTTCGACCTTGCGCGTGTTCGAATGGTGTTCCTGGTCGATGAAGTCGATGACCACGAGCCCGGCCATGTCGCGCAGCCGCAGCTGGCGAGCGATTTCACGCGCGGCTTCGAGATTGGTGTGCAGCGCGGTCTGCTCGATATTGTGCTCCTTGGTGGAGCGGCCCGAGTTGATGTCGATCGAAACCAGCGCTTCGGTCGGGTTGATGACCAGATAACCGCCCGACTTGAGCTGGACCATCGGGTCGTACATCGCCTTGAGCTGATCCTCGGCGCCATAGCGCTGGAACATCGGCACCGGGTCGGAATATTGCTTCACGCGCCGGGCGTGGCTGGGCATCAGCAGTTTCATGAACTGCTTGGCCAGCTTGTAGCCTTCCTCGCCCTCGACAACGACTTCCTCGATCTCGCGATTGTAGATGTCGCGGATCGCGCGCTTGATCAAATCGCTGTCCGAATGGATCAGCGCGGGCGCGCTGGAGGACAGCGTGCGTTCGCGGATTTCGTCCCACAGCCGTGCGAGATAGTCGAAATCGCGCTTGATCTCGGTCTTGGTGCGGCTGAGCCCGGCGGTGCGCACGATCAGGCCCATGGCGCGCGGCAGGCTCAGCGAGCTGACGACCTGCTTGAGCCGCTTGCGGTCCGATGCGCTGGAAATCTTGCGCGAAATCCCGCCGCCGTGGCTGCTGTTGGGCATCAACACGGTGTAGCGACCGGCCAGGCTGAGATAGGTGGTCAGCGCGGCGCCCTTGTTGCCGCGTTCTTCCTTGACGACCTGGACGAGCAGCACCTGGCGGCGCTGGATGACGTCCTGGATTTTGTAGCGGCGGCGCAGCGCCATGCGCTTGGCACGCGCTTCGTCGACCTCCTTGGTCCGCGCGCGGCCCTTGCCGTTCTGGCGGCGGCCACGCGAGCGGCGACCACGGCCGCGTCCGCGCGACTTGTCGTCGTCATCGTCCGAACCCTCGTCATCCGAATCGTCGTCGTCCTCATTGCCGTCGAGATGGCCTTCCTCGATCGTGGCGACATCGTCCTTGTCGGAGGTGTCGACTTCCTCGAGCCCGTCTTCGGCGAGGTCTTCGGCAAGCGCTTCGGAGCTTTCGTCGTCGGCGTCGTATTCGTCGCCGGGCATTTCGCCGCGGTCTTCTTCCTCTTCACGCAGCCGCGCTTCTTCCTCGGCAGCTTCGGCCTCGGCTTCGAGCAGCGCTTCGCGATCTTCCTTGGGGATCTGGTAGTAGTCGGGGTGGATCTCGCTGAAGGCGAGGAAGCCGTGGCGGTTGCCACCGAAATCCACGAAGGCCGCCTGCAGCGACGGTTCGACCCGTGTAACCTTGGCTAGGTAGATATTGCCTTTGATCTGCTTGTGATCGGCAGATTCGAAATCGAATTCTTCAATCCGGTTGCCCTTGAGCACCGCCACCCGGGTTTCTTCCTGGTGGCGCGCATCGATAAGCATGCGCGTTGCCATGTATCTGTCTCCAGCCGCGTCGGGGCAGGGATGACCCTGCAAAAGCGCGGCGATTTATGTTGGAAAATCCGCGGCCCTCCTGGGGCATCGCGGTGTTTGCGAACCGGCCGCGCCCTGCTGGTGCAGGAGGCCGGGTATTCGTGACTGCGGGAGTGGCCGCGCGCTGTTTCTGCGCTGTCCGACCCGACACGGCTGCACGGGCTTGCGCCAGTGCTGCGAATGTCGGGGAGTAACGGGCCATGTCCGGCATCAACCTGTATTGACTTGGGCCTGAGCGGGACTGCCGCTGCGGCCTGAAAAACCACGGTTTTTCCATGTGACCCTCTTCGTCGCGCATTGTTCGCGCCGATCGGAGGCACCGGGAAACCGATGACATGTCGCTAGCACCGTGGGTTTCACACGGCAACCATATTGCGTCATTCGGCAACAAGGCCGTAACCATGCGGCCAATGTCGATACGGGCGCAAATCCTCCTGCTCATCCTCTTGCCGCTCGCCGCAGTGGCGCTGCTGGTCGTTTCGGCGCAGCGCATACCCGTGCCCGAAATGGGGCGTGGCTATGTCCTGCGGGTGGAATTGCCGCGCGTCGACAGGCCGGCGGACCTGCCCGAGGTCGCGGGCCGCGCGGGGCTGCCGCTGGTGGTGATCGATGCCGGTCACGGCGGTCACGACCCCGGGGCCTCGGGGCAAGGGTACCGCGAAAAGACGATCGTACTGGGTCTCGCTCGTGCGCTGCGCGACCGGTTGGAGGAAGAGGGCCGGGTGCGGGTCGCGCTGACGCGCGATGACGATCGCTATCTCGTGCACGCCGAACGCGTCGATATCGCCCGCCGGCTCGATGCCGACCTGTTCCTGTCGATCCATGCCGACAGCGCGGGCGAGGCGGCGGAGGTGACCGGGGCCAGCATCTACACGCTGTCGAACAAGGCATCGAGCGAGGCCGCCGCGCTGTTCGCCGAACGCGAGAACGCGTCCGACCGGATCAACGGGACCGATGTCGGCGCGCAAAGCGACGTCGTCAGCACGATCCTGGTCGAACTGTCGCAGCGCCGTACGCAGGAGCAGTCCGACGCCTTCGCCCGGCTGATCCGGCGCGAGGCCGAAGGGGCGATCCGGTTCCATCCGCAAGCGCGCAAATCGGCCGCGCTCAAGGTGCTGCGCGCACCCGACGTGCCATCGGTGCTGTTCGAAAGCGGCTTCATCACCAATGAAGACGACGCGCGCCGCCTGGCGTCGCCCGAGGGGCGGGCGCGTTTCGCCGAAGTCATGGCGCGGGCGATCCGCAGCTATTTCGCCCGCCAGCAAGAAAGCTGATCCCACCACGCTGTTCGTTCTGGCGATTTGCAGAATGACCATGCTAGAGGCCCCCGCACTATCATGCCAGAACAAGCCGCCCTGCAATATTATCGCTACCGTATCAGCCGCGATCCCAAGCGGCTGATCGCGTGGTTCGGTGACAATTGGTCGCACAATCGCAAGCTGCGCGTGCTCAGCTATCTCGGCGGCTTCGCGGTGGTGGCCATCCTGCTCGCCTGGGCGACGCTGGGTCGCAACCTGCCCGATGCCGAATCGCTGCTGGAATATGAAACGCCGCTGCCCACGGTAGTGCGCGGGATCGACGGCGAAATCGTCAGCACCTATGCGCGCGAACGGCGCGTTCAGCTGCAGTATGTGGATTTCCCCGAGCGGCTGACGCAGGCGTTCCTGTCGGCCGAGGACAAGACATTCTTCAGCCATGGCGGGGTGGATATCACCGGCACGGCGAATGCAGTGATCGACTATGCGACCAAGTTCGGGTCGGGCGAACGCGCGGTCGGCGGGTCGACGATCACCCAACAGGTCGCCAAGAACCTGCTGCTGGGCGACGAATATTCGGTGACCCGCAAGCTGAAGGAAATGATCCTCGCCACGCGCATCGAAAGCGTGCTGACGAAGGAGGAAATCCTCGAACTCTATCTCAACGAGATTCCGCTGGGGCGGCGCAGTTTCGGCGTGCAGGCGGCAGCGCGCGTCTATTTCGACAAGGATGTCGGCGATCTCGACCTGCATGAGATGGCCTTCCTCGCCATCCTGCCCAAGGCCCCCGAGCGCTATGGCCGCGAACGGTATCGCGACATGGCGATCGTGCGGCGCAATTTCGTGCTCGACCAGATGGTGGCGAACGATTTCGTCGCGTCGGGAGAGGCCGAAGCGGCCAAACGGATGGGCCTGGGGCTGGTCGAACAGCAACGGACGCGTTCGGCCGATGCGGGGTATTTCCTCGAAGAAGTCCGTCGCCAGTTGATCGACCAGTTCGGCGAAACCGCCGACGATGGCCGCAACAGCGTCTATTCGGGCGGGCTGTGGGTGCGCACCTCGCTCGATGTCGAACTGCAGGATGCCGCACGCGACGCGCTGCGGGCGCAGCTTATCAGCTATCACGGCAATCGCGGGTTTACTGGGCCGATCGCCACGCTCAATCCCGACAATGGCGATCTTACCGCGCAGCTCGCTTCGTCCAACATCGGGATCAACTATCGCGACTGGCGCGTGGGCGTGGTGACAGCGCCGGGGCGGATCGGCTTTTCCGATGGCGAGGAATTCGCGCTGTCGGGCGGGCCCTCGTCGCTGAAGCCAGGCGATGTGGTCGCCGCGGCAAGGTCGGGCGGGGGCTATGCGATCCGCGGCGTTCCCGAGGTTTCGGGCGCGTTCCTTGCCGAAGCGCCGCAAACCGGCCGGGTGCTCGCCATGCAGGGCGGCTTCGACAGCCGGCTCGGCAGTTTCAACCGCGCGACGCAGGCGCTGAGGCAGCCGGGGTCGACGATCAAGCCCTTCGTCTATGCCGCCGCGCTGGACCAGGGAATGACCCCGGCGACGCAGGTGCCCGACCAGACGTTCTGTGTCTGGCAGGGCGCCAATCTGGGCGAGAAATGCTTCCGCAACTTCGGCGGCGGCGGGGGCGGTGTCCATACGCTGCGCTGGGGCCTCGAACAGAGTCGCAACCTGATGACAGTCCACATTGCTGACGATGCCGGAATGGACAATGTGATCAAGACGATCGACCGGCTCGGCATCGGGTCCTACGAACCCTATTATTCCTTCGCGCTGGGCGCGGGCGACACCACGGTGGCGCGGATGGTCAACGCCTATGCCGCGCTGGCCAACTGGGGGAGGCAGAACCCAGGCTCGGTGATCGATTACGTCCAGGACCGCGACGGCAAGGTGATCTTCCGCACCGACACGCGCAACTGTTCGGGATGCAACATGGCCGAATGGGACGGGCAGCCGATGCCGCGCTTCGACGTGTCGGGTAAGCAGGTGCTCGACCCGCGCACCGCGTTCCAGATGGTCCACATGCTGCAGGGCGTGGTCACCCGCGGTACCGCGGTCCGCCTGCGCAGCCTCGACCTGCCGCTGTTCGGCAAGACCGGCACCACCAATGGCCCGACCAATGCCTGGTTCGTCGGCGGCTCGCCCGAAATCATCGCCGGCATGTACGTCGGCTTCGACCAGCCGCGCAATCTGGGCGGCTGGGTGCAGGGCGGCAATACCGCGGCCACGATCATGAAGCGCTTCGTCGAAGCCACTCCGGATCGCTGGCAGGCCGAGGATTTCGTAGCCCCGCCCGGCGTGCGGATGGTCAAGATCGACCGCCGCAGCGGCAAGCGCGTGTTCGAAGGAACCCCGTCGAACGAGCCCACCGCTTCGATCATCTGGGAAGCCTTCAAGCCCGACACCGAACCGCCGCGGGCGACACGCAGCGATGCGATCGCTGCCAAGCGCAACGAGATTCTCGAGCTGATCCGCCGCGGCCGGCAGGGGGCGCTATCGGCGCGCGCGCGCGATGGCGGCGACCAGCCCAACGATTTCGTCGAGGACCAGGGCGGCATCTACTGACGCACGCGTCCCGCCGCCGCTGCACTTTACAATCGCCCTGCGCATATTAGGGGCAGGTCCAAGCAGATCCGAAGGAATTTCCTATGCGTGCCGAAGGGCAGGCCCATATCGACCGTATCCAAGCCGCGCTGTCGCTGGTGCGCCAGTCGCTCGACTGGGAGCAGGCGCTGCGCCGGCTCGACGAACTCGACGCGCGCGTCCAGGACCCCACCCTGTGGGACGATCCCAAGCAGGCGCAGGCGATCACGCAGGAACAGAAGCGCCTCGAAACAGCGATCAACACGGTGCGCGAAATCGAGAGCGAGATGGCCGATGCGATCGAATTCGTCGAGATGGGCGAAGACGAAGGCGATGCCGATGTCGAGCGTGAAGGGCTCGATTCGCTCGCCGGGCTGGCCGACCGCGCCGACCGCGACAAAGTCCAGGCCCTGCTTTCGGGCGAAGCCGACGGCTCCGATACCTATCTGCAGATCAACGCCGGTGCGGGCGGCACCGAAAGCCAGGACTGGGCGGACATGCTGCTGCGCATGTATGCGCGCTGGGCCGAACGGCGCGGCTTCAAGGTCGAAACGGTCGAATATGCCGCGGGCGACCAGGCCGGGATCAAGAGCGCGACGCTGCTGATCAAGGGCGAGAACGCCTATGGCTATGCCAAGACCGAAAGCGGCGTCCACCGCCTCGTGCGGATCAGCCCCTACGACAGCTCGGCGCGGCGCCACACTAGCTTCAGCTCGGTGTGGGTCTATCCGGTGATCGACGACGACATCGACATCGAGATCAATCCCGCCGACCTCAAGATCGACACTTACCGCGCCAGCGGCGCGGGCGGGCAGCACGTCAACACGACCGATTCCGCCGTGCGTATCACCCACCAGCCCACCGGCATCGTCGTCGCCAGCCAGAACGACCGTAGCCAGCACAAGAACCGCGCCACCGCGATGAACATGCTGAAAGCGCGGCTGTTCGAACGCGAGATGGCCGAACGCGAGGCAGCGGCTTCGGGCGAATACCAGGAAAAGAGCGACATCGGGTGGGGGCACCAGATCCGGTCCTATGTGCTGCAGCCGTATCAGATGGTGAAGGACCTGCGCACCGGCGTTCAGTCGCCCACGCCCGACGACGTGCTCGACGGCGCGCTCGACCCGTTCATCTCGGCCGCGCTGGCGCAGCGGGTGACCGGCGAGAAGGTCGAGGTAGAGGATACCGAGTGAGGCACCGCCTCCTCTCGACCCTGCTGGTCGCGGCGGCATTGGCCGGCTGCGAGGGCAATGCGCGATTGGCCGATGACGGCCCGCGCTTTCCCGAACCCGACCGCCCGGTGTCCGAACTGGGATCGAACCAGTTCTCGACCGAAGACCAGCGCGACAGCCGCGGCGAGGCGAGCACGGTGATGGAGCTTGCCGAGATCGCCGAGGGCATGACCGTGGCCGACATCGGCGCGGGCAATGGCTATTACACCGTTCGCCTGGCTGAACGCGTCGGCGATGACGGCCGCGTGCTGGCGCAGGATATCGACGGCGCCGCGCTGACCCGGCTAGCCCGCCGGATCGAGCGCTACCGGCTCGAAAACGTCTCGATCCGCCAGGGCGAACTGGCCGATCCGATGCTGCCCGCCGACAGTTTCGATCGCATTTTCATGGTCCACATGTACCACGAGATCGAAAGCCCCTATGAATTCCTCTGGCGGATGTGGCCCGCGCTGCGCGACGGCGGGCAGGTGGTCGTCGTCGATATCGACCGGCCGACCGACCAGCACGGGATCGACCCGCTGCTGCTGAGCTGCGAATTCGAAGCGGTCGGCTACGAACTGGTGGCGTTCAAGGACGCGCCCGAACTGGCGGGGTACTATGCACAGTTCAAGGCAGCCGCTACGAGACCCGCTCCCGGAGAGATAGAGCGCTGTCGCGGCGATCGTGCCGCGCTAGGCGCCAGGGCCGAACGGCCAGCATAAGACAAAAGCAGAGAAAGCGTTGAGTTTATGAGTTTCAAGGGTCTCGAGCCGATCAGCTATGGCGGCAAGGAAGTCTGGCCGCTGGTCGAAGGCGGCAAGGGTGTTTCTGCCACCAATCACCTGAGTTCGGGTGCCTGGGCCGCCGCGGGCGGCATCGGCACCGTCAGCGCGGTCAATGCCGACAGCTATGACGAGGACGGCAACCCGATCCCGCAGGTCTATCCGCAGGCGACCCGCGTCGAACGCTTCGAACAGCTGGTGCGCTACGGCATCGAAGGCGGCACCGAACAGGTCAAGCGTGCGCACGAAATCTCGGGCGGCAAGGGCGCGATCAACATCAACGTGCTGTGGGAAATGGGCGGCGCGCAGCAGGTCCTCGAAGGCATCCTCGAGAACTGCCCCGGCCTCGTCACCGGCGTCACCTGCGGCGCGGGCATGCCCTACAAGCTCGCGGAAATCGCGGCGAAGCACAATGTCCACTACCTGCCCATCGTCAGCTCGGCGCGCGCGTTCCGTGCGCTGTGGAAGCGCAGCTATTCCAAGGTCCCCGACCTGATGGCGGCAGTGGTCTATGAAGACCCCTGGCTGGCGGGCGGGCACAACGGCCTGTCCAACGCCGAGGACCCGGCCAAGCCCGAGGATCCCTATCCGCGCGTCAAGGCGCTGCGCGACACGATGCGCAAGGAAGGCGTGTCCGAAGACACTGCCATCGTCATGGCGGGCGGCGTATGGTTCCTGCGCGAATGGAACGACTGGATCGACAATCCCGAGCTGGGCAAGATCATGTTCCAGTTCGGCACGCGTCCGCTGCTGACGCAGGAAAGCCCGATCCCCAATGTGTGGAAGGACATGCTGCGAACGGTCGAGCCGGGCGACGTATTGCTGCACAAGTTCAGCCCAACTGGGTTCTATTCGAGCGCGGTGAAGACGCCGTTCCTCTACGATCTGATGCATCGCAGCGAGCGGCAGATCCCGATCTTCAAGCGCGACGAGGAGGAAGGGACCATTCCGCTGGCCGATCACGGCAAGGCGAAATATTTCTTCGTTCACCCCGGCGACCAGCGCAAGGCGCAGGCGTGGATGCACGAGGGCTTTACCGAAGCGCTCAAGACGCCCGACGACACGGTGGTGTTCACCACGCCCGAAAGCGCCGAGCAGATCCGCGCCGACCAGCAGGCCTGCATGGGCTGCCTGTCGCATTGCCAGTTTTCGAGCTGGAAAGACCATGACAATCACACGACCGGGCGGCTTGCCGATCCGCGCAGCTTCTGCATCCAGAAAACGCTGCAGGACATCGCGCATGGCGGCGACCCGGACGAGAACCTCGCCTTTGCCGGTCACGCGGCCTACCGCTTCAAGCAGGACCCGTTCTATTCGAACAACTACACCCCCACGGTGCAGGAACTGGTCGAGCGCATCCTGACCGGCGACTAGGCCCTACAATACCGGATCCGCTTCACCCCGGCCTTCGGGCCGGGGCGGGGTGATCTCGGGTCAGAACCCCGTCAGCACCTGATCGGGCGGGCGGTGGCCGTCGGCCCACATGCGGATGTTGGCGATCACCTTAAGACCGCTGTCCTCGCGGCCCTCGCGCGTGGCGCTGCCGATATGCGGCAGTGTCATCACATTGGGGTGGGCGATCAGCCGTGCGTCGACATCGGGTTCGTCGGGATAGACGTCGAGCCCCGCACCCGCGAGTTTGCCGCTTTCCAGCGCGGCGATCAGCGCTTCCTGGTCGACCAGATCGCCGCGGGCAGTGTTGATGAGGCAGGCGCCGTCCTTCATCAGGCCGATCCGCCGCGCATCGATCATGTGGTGCGTATCGGGGCCGGCGGGACAGTGC
>Ga0070754_10000586_pt1 | contig 32998 bp, 24 predicted proteins | sample VirMetDEL_Sep_01_FD_75181 | JGI IMG/M metagenome (GOLD analysis project Ga0070754, IMG submission 75181) | Aqueous microbial communities from the Delaware River and Bay under freshwater to marine salinity gradient to study organic matter... | ecosystem: Environmental > Aquatic > Marine >...
AATTCAACTTGGGTGGTAAAATTAGCTCTCTTTGTAATGCTAACATATCTGACAAAGTGCTTCTATTTTCCTTATCAATATTTGAATAAGCTCTCTCAAACTCGTTTATTGGATAATGGAAGAGGATCTCTTCTTCGCATTCATTTGTTATAAAAGGAGCTACAATCAAGAACTCTTTAAGCTGTGTATTGCTAGCCAATTGACTTACAACTTTTTGCTCTGTCTCAAATCCAACGGCTGCTGCTAGTGAACCGGTTGTCCTAGCTGTTTCTGATTCTGGTCCTCTTGCGAACAGCTTTAATCCGCTGTTTGTGTCGGTTGAGTATTGATGCCAAACACCTCTATTGACACTCCCAGATTCAGTGCCATCGCCACCATCAGTTCCATCTGGGTAAGATGCTGAAACATCAACATAGTTGTGTGTGGGGCACTCCCATCTTAGTGTTGGAGTCCACTGACCTTCGTTGTTTGAAGCGAACAAATCAACACCAGCTTCAATAGTCATGAATGGTGAACTTGAATTCACTGAAGATGTGCCGAAGCCATAAGTAATTGGAAAGCCAGAATCAACCATCTGCTTGTTTTTAAATGTTTTTGTTGAATAAAACAAAATATCATTTAAAGATGGATCTCTATCAGTTACTACATTTTTAAATGAATTGTAGTTAAAATTAATATTTACAATTGCTTCATTATAGGTCCAAGAAGAATTTGGCTGGACTTGACCCTCTACTCTTGTGTTACCTACCGTTGCAACATCAGCCCACTGAAAACCTGTGTCAGTGGAAGATGATAGTGCTTGATAGAAGCTAGCATGAACTTGATATGGGAAGCCGTTCGCAGATGGATCATCATGGTTTGTAAAGTTAGACTTTTTAGACACAACAATATCCATAGAGTAATTATCAAAATTACCTTGTGAGAAAGTCCATTCTGATGCTGGTTTGCTTTTAATTGATGTTAATACCGAATTTTCTACAAATGTATCAACTACACCAGCATAAAAGTTTGATGCTGCTAATCCATACTTTGGATCAATGTATCCAACTGAAGCTGTTGAATTAAATTGGTTCTCATAGTCATTATCGATAATTGAAGAAGAAACATTTAAATGAGAAGCTGGGTCTACAATTGCTTCAAAAGGAATTCTATTCCACTTCTGGTTGTATGCAGGATTCAACTCTGATGGGTCTGATGGATTGATAATACTACCACTAATCCAATTTGCACTATCAATTGCTACGCCTGCTCTAATTGAGCCATAAGTCAATCTTGAAAATACAACATTGTTCATTGTTTGAAATGTTGCTTCCGTACCCGCTAAAGTTACATCTGGTCCTATTGACTGACTAAATAATGTTGAAAGCTGCAATGTTCTTTGAACTGGGTAAAAGCCATCATAGGGTAATAATTTTTTAGCCGCACTAAGTTTTAACGATATTCTTTTAGCATCTGTTTCTTGTATTTCTCTTACAATTTCAATAGCAGGAATATCATCAGAGTTGGCATAAGTTTCTAAAAATACAATATTGTTAGATGTTGCCTGACTTCCAGTTAACGACAATGACTGGTAACTATCATTAGAAATATCATAGCCGCTGTCGATAATACTCTCAACATGTTCAGAAATTCTATATTCTGGAACAATTGAATGATCTTTTGCAATTAATCTCAATTCACTATTCCAAACAGAGTAGCTGTCATCAAAAGGTCCTTGATTTGCAGAATCATTCGCACCAAACTGCACAGTGTTTCTTGGCGAACTAGCTGTAACATTTGTAACACCAGCCACCGATCCCGATAGCTTATACCTACCAAACCTAGCATTTGCTGGGTTGTCGCTTGGTAAAAGAGATATAATATCTTGCTCTACATTCATTAATTCGCCACGATGGCGGTCATTTCCACCCTTGACATCCATTGCCCAGGGCGAATAAGTGAATTCTGTACCGATGCCTCTTTGTGAACCGGGAACTTCTTCATCTGTGGAGACTCTAGTATCGAGAGAGTCGCGCCACTTAAATACAAACCTACTTCTGTCTCTTGCCTTTGAAAGATAGGCATTTGTCTCTTTTGGATAAATTGTCTCTCCATAAACAACAGAATTTAGCTTAATCGCATTATTACCCTTTGTGTATAAGCTTGAAATGCCATAAAATAACGACCCTCTTTTATCCATGCTTTCAAATGTTTTTTCTCTTAATGGATTATCAAGTTTATTATCGTTATAATCGTAATAGTTTCCAAAAAAGTCGTAATTATTTGCAAATGTATAATAAAGAATCATGTCTTTATTAATCTTTTCGCCACCGACTATTTCCTTAGAAGTAATGTTGTGTATTACTGGTTTATATTTTGAAGATACTGGAGAGTGACTAACTCTTATTTCACCGGGCTCTGTACCAGCTATAATCAAATTGTTCTTTCTTAAATGTCTTGCTACAGGGTGTTGTCCAGTTCTTAGCTGTTTAAATGATGGATAGCCATATGGACCAATTATATTTAAGAAATAAATACTAGCAGAGGAGGGCTGTGTTCCATCCGTGTAAGCAGTTGGAGTTACAATTAAATTGCTATTAGCAGTCAATTCATAATGATAGCCTGTAGCTCCTATTTTACTGGGCGGTGTTGAGTATCCTGAAAAGTTAACTATCTCTGCTTCGCCCACACCCCTTAAAGAACTACTGTAGAAGGTAACACCATCAGAACTTGAAGCAAAACCATAAAGACCATCCATAGATAAAGATGGGTCCGCTGATGAACTAATCCACCAATAACCAAAGTCCTTTCTTGGAATGTTATAAGTAACAAATCCGTTATCAAATAAAGAGCCGGTGTAAAGTGAACCACCAGTAGCATATTTTAATTTATTTACTCTATTTCTTTGTACTTTATGGAATGAACCTGTTGTTGTTGAGCCAGACTCATAACCTCCAAAAGCAGAAGGGATTTGGTTAAATAAATTTAAATTATCAACAACTTCTCTATTCCTATAGGGAAGAGAATTGTAAGGGCTATATTCTGCTGCTTCAACATCTAGGTAACCTTCACTTAGAGTTGCTACTTCGCCTGGAGATGAGAATCGATTTACAATTACAGTCTTGTTGTAAGTCCCATCCGACAAGGCTCTATTGGGTAAAGCAAAGTCAATAACGCCTGAAACTGCTATTGATTCTGATTCAGTTATGTTGAAACCGCCTTGTTGAACGAAAGCAAAGTTGTTTTCTCGTCTACCATTGGTATTGATTACTTCATAGTTATGAGTAAAGTTACCCATATGTTGAGACCCAGTAACAGTTCTAATGTTTTTTGTATTGTATACTCTCTTGACTAGCTCTTCCCTAGAGAATTTAACTCTAGGAATGTTCATATCATGAGTTAGCCCTTGAAAATCCTGTCTTGGGTTATGTAGCGTGGCAATAGTTGATCCACTGTCATAAATTTTATACAATTCAGGACGATCTTCTGTTTGCCCTACATTTGTGTGTCTATGCTTATAACCACCAACATGTTGTTCTGTAAATGGACCTTGTAATGGTGCTTGAAGATCATTTCCATAATAGGTGTCAAGATGATGTCCCATCAATGATGCGTTATTAGATCCGAAAAATCCACCACTACCAGAAATTGTAAATCTTATTGGAAGCTTCTTAGGATCAATTGGCTCTTCACCATTAATTGACATACTAAAATCAATAAAGCTCTTTACCAACTCTTGATCTATTATTGCCTGATCTTTTTTAGTTAAATTGATTATGTTGCCAATTTCTTCAGATTGGAATAAAGGTAGGATTATGTTGTTATTTTGATTTGCTCTTTGCGTACCATAAAAAGAAACAAGTTCATAATCTCCACCAATAAAACCAGTTGCACTCTTATTCTCAAAACTTGATTCATTTAGTATTGCAATCTGAGTGGCAATTTTTGTTCTCTGAATACCTGAATCGCCGCTGTCTAATCCTGCCTCGTCTCTTTTTGCATACACAGCATACCAAGCACTAGTTCCCGATGTGTCATCAGCGCCAGTATACCTTAAGTTCTTATAAGAGCTTAAAAAACTATTAGCTTTCTCTGACGATTGCCTATTCAAAGGAATCATTAATGGTTGAAAATACTTTCTTCTTATTTCAGTCATTGTCTATTAATCCCGCCGCCAATGTCGATTTCATTCCTACCAGATCCTATGATTGCGGTCGCTCCAGAGTTATTACCATAAACATCTCTTGGATCAACAATTTTTTGGTTAGCATCCTTTACACTATAATTAATATCAAACACAGATTTAGCTTTTGGAATTATGTGCTTTCTATGGTTAGCCCTTTCAAAAATGTGACTCTCTATTACTGTTCTAACTCTATCAGAAGCATCAGCAGATGCTGGCATTAAATTGAATAAAACACTTTCAATTGCGCTATCTAAAAATTTATAAAGGCTTACATACTTTTCTAAATCTGGTTCATTCTCCACTCTACTGAAAAAGTTTTCTCTAGCAATTCTAAGTTCTTTATTGAATGTTTGGTGTTCTGATTGTACTGAGCCAATCATAGAGCCATAGTCAAGGACGCCAGCAAATGTTTTTAACATTTCTCTAGAGATTGTGTCATACATGCTTGCTTCTAATGAGAAAAAGTACTTGACTGGGCGGTTATCTAAGAAGAATAAGTCATCATCGTTCTCAAGAATTTGAATCATGTTGTCGGTGTTCAGATTCTCAGGAATCTGTTGCGTCATAATGTTCAAATATTGAATGTCTTTAACGTCAGATGATGCTGGGAAGCCTGAACCTTGGGCAGTATTCTGAATTCCTACAATTTTGGAATAGTTACCATACTTGGTTACCAATCCAATAGACCCTGATGAAAGATCTGGTACGACAAACTCTCCAGAACTATTTGATGATGTTACAACGTTGAATCCCCAATTCATAGCTAAGGAATCGTATTTTGGAATGTAAATGTCATCAAAGAAGGTGCTAAATGTAAATGTGTTGTCGTATGGTTCTTTTCTGCCAAATGAAGTTACATCTCTGGCATGGGCAGCCAACTCATCATCCTCAACATAATCAGCCCAAACTAATGTGTTGAGCAATTTCATGTTCGAACGATAAGTTAATGACCCTGTGATGTTTTCTTTTTCGGCACCAACATAAATTCTTTTATCAGATTGGTTAAATAATTCTGCATCTACAGAAGCCATGCTGCTTGTAAGAGCAAATGAATTTTGCAAAATGTCTTGCTCATAATTGTAGCCATTAAATTCTACTGTGTAATCTTTACCAGAAATAGTCTTAAACTCTTCAGAATTATATTTAAGCCTTACAGATAAACTCCATCTTGAGTTGTTATAAACGTCATAGAATCTATCACTTTCTAATAAAAAGCCACTACCTATTGACGAGCTTAATTGAAATTTTGCTGTATTATCAACCTTTACAATTCTGACACTCATGTCAGTGTAATCTGGTACTGTTACAGTCGTACTATTTGTAAAATTAGCTTCTCTGATTCCAAAAACAGATGCAGTAACAATTGCAGGAGAGGTAAGGCTTATTGAATCCTGATAAGTTTCTGGGATCTTAGGAAATATTGCATTTACTTCAACAGTAAATCCAAGTTGATCATATGTTGATCCCGAAATGTATGGTGATGAGTTGCTATTTCCTGATTCAGCAAAGTTATAAATGACACCTTCGGTGTTCTCGGTTGAAGCAAACGGTGTTAAATCTAATGAATCAAATTTTATTGATGAATTTTTAAAATCATCTTCTAGAATGTATTCTGCATTGTTCGCATAAACATTAAAATTAAATAAGTCATCATCAATACCATAACATCTTAGAAGATTTCTGACTGCTTTTACGGTACCTTTTGATTTATTAATGTGAGTTAAGTTATTATAAACATTTTTATAAATTAAATTCTTAATTTCATTTAATTTATCTTCAAATTTTCTTTTATCGTCTTGATTAACAATTGTTTCTAAAACATTTTTATCAATGAAAAGCTCTGGTACATCAAATCCAAGCGAAGTTAACAATCTTCTATTGTGTGGATTAGCTGAAACATTATTGTTATCTTGGTATTCTGCTTCGTGAAATTTTGGTATTTGTGTAATCTGTAAATGAAGACTGTCAAGATAGCTACCCATAATCTGTAGAAGATTTTTTAATTCACCACCTTGTGTTTGATCTTCATCAAGCATCCACAGAGGAATTGAATTTTGTAGGCTACCAACGTTAGCAGCATCATGTTGTGTGCCAGATGCCTCTAGGTTTATTGATAGGGTCACTACGCTTGGGTGTGTTGAATAAATAACTGGATCGCCAATTTCTGTTCCAACTCCAGCCTGAGTGATAGCTGATGCCGTGTCTCTACTATTTGAAACATAACCAGTCCAAAAACCGTTTACCAATCTTCCTGAATAATCTAACACCACAGCATCTGTTGATGCTGTACCAGTCTTGCCTTCGTTAAATTTAAAATAGCAAGAGAGTTTTAGTGGACTATCATCATTAACTTTACTATTATCTGTGTTACCACCACCATTTACAACTGTAAAGTAGTTTCTACCAATTTCTTGTGCGTTTCTTTGCTCTTGCCAAAATCTAAACTCATCTAGCGAGCCAGATAATTTACCATAGCCGGGTGGTGTAGCTGGTACGACATTTACAAAATCTCCACCCAAAGCTCCCAAAGTTAATTTTAAAGAACCAGTTTGAGCAACATTTGCACTTGTTGAAGTAACAGTAGTTGCAAACTCACCATCAACATAAAGCGAAGCAGTGTAATCTGTATTACTGTGGTTATAAACAACTGCATAGTGGTGCCAATCAGTATCACTAGTTCCTAGTCCAGTTGGCATAGTAAAGAAAATGTTGTCTGTGATGTTGTTGTAGTAGGAATAAAGATTACTCGTTCCCGCCATTGAAGTCATGTAGGCACCAAATGATGCCGATGCATTTACTGTGTCGCGAATGTCAAAAACTACTTCTGAGCCTCCACCGACTCCAAAGGTGCCCTTTTTAAGCCAAAACTCGACTGTAAAACCGGTTGTAAAATCTAATCTATAGCTTTGTTGTTGGCTAGAAGTTGTATTCCAAACTTGGTTGACTTTATAGCCATAAGAAGTGATATATTCTGGCAAGCTTGAAGAATAAAAGCCAGATGAATTAGTTCCGTCATTAGTTCCCCAGCCATCAGGAGAAAACACTGCAAAGCCAGTTGATTTTGGATATTCATTATCTAGAATGTAGCGCTCTAATTGAGTTATTTCATTTCTAAAAGCGATTTTTTCGGCGTTAGAACCATCATAGGGGTATTGAGAGTAAATTCTTTTAATAGAATCGGCATAGTACTTTGTTGCTGAACCGTATTTTACAAAATTAGAAGCAGAAGCATAGTTTAAATCTGGAATTACTAAAGAATCTTCAATCCTAATTTGCTTTATTTCTTCGCTGGATTCAATATCTTGCCTAAACTCATCGAGACTTTTTTTATTAGCCCCTCTTAGTTCAATGCTTTGAGCTTTTTGTTTTGAGAATAAATCTTTAATCGCCATCACTTACCCTAAACTTAAATTTAGCTCTCTGTTCTTGGTAATCACCTGCTAGATTAAATAGGAATGTTAACTGATAATTGTAACCACTTTGTAGCATACTCATATCTAAATCAAAATAATTACCAGAGGCGTCATAAGAAAGTTGGGTGTAAGCCTCGTTTCCACTTCCCGTGCCATAGGAAATGACCTCAAAATTATCCACAACCCTGCTTAGCTTGTAGTAGGCCTTGTCAATTGGAGTTGTTTCAATTTGAGTTTGAGCAACAGTGTAAAGATTAGGATTCCAATTTTTTGGACGGACATAAAGCCTAAATCTGGCAACCTCGTCTGTTGAATAAGTTGTTTTAAGATTGGTGATGTTAATAACCCAGTCTTTAATTGGGTAAGTTGAAGCATCTTCTTGCGATTTTACAGTAATGGCAGAGCCACTAAAGTACTCCGTTCCACCATTGTTGTGCCAAACGGGATAAATTGAAGTTATGGAAGACGACGTATAGGCAAAACTCGCGCTGTATACGCCCGTAGAGACATAACCACCCGTAACCGCAGTGTCGCCTGCCGAAGCCACTCCACCGCCCACAGGGAGGCTTAGAGCGGCCCCTGTGGGGCCTGTAGAGCCAGAGTAAACACTGAGGTAGATGTTCCCCGTGTCGATACCGGGGATGTTAACCAATTGACCTCTTACATAGTTGTACATGTAGATTGTATTGAGGTTGTCGGCTGCTGGTGCCCTTGAACTGCTTAGGTAGAAGTTAGAGCTATCATCAGCAACAACATCGTTCCAGCGAGCTTCTAGGACTGGTCTGCGGTGGAAGTATTCGCTTCCTCTAGCAAAGAATTTCTTTGTGTAGTAAGATTCTGTGGCGTTCTCTTGGCTTGATGTTAGGAAAACGCCAAAACCATAGCTTCCAGTTGTTCCGATTAACCATTCTTCAACAATTGAAGTTACATCTACTGAAAGATCTTCTGTTCCCGCATCAAAGGCTTTCGATGTAAACATAAGACTGTCGCCCGAACCAGTTAAAAAATCACCACCTTGGGCCGTCCAGTTGGTTGATGAATCCGCTTTTACCCAATTTGATGCGCCAAGGTCAGTATAATTTACTGTATCCAAGCCAGTCCCTTCTGTCCACGACTGTGAAACGGCTGCGATGGTTAAAGTAAAATCTTTTGGAGTTGATTCAACATGTTCAGCATCATACATGCGGAGGTAAAAATCAACCGAGCCTGAAGCTGGAATAGTTCCTGCTGTTCTTGCTGCTGCGACGGCTGTTGTGTCGAACTCTACCAGGGCTCTTGAAAGCTCACTTGAATTTGAAGCAGCCTGACCATAGATGCTGAATACTTCCATTATGTCAGCAGCGCCCATGTTTGAGCCGGTTCCGCGAGTTGTTAAGCCATCCTTGAAGGCATTAGTTATTGTATTATCTTTAGTAGCAAAGAATCTTTTGATTGCCATTATCTAATCACTCCAACGATGTCAGTGTCCAAATTTTTAATCTCTAAAATGATGTTATCTGGTACTCTAACTAGTCTTCCATCGGTTGATGTATTTTCTACAACGTCGAACTGAGTTGCACTGTATCCAGTGCCAGACTTTCTAACCAATTCAACTGAAGTTGTATCAACTACTCCGTCTACATCATTTAAAGTTGTATAAACTTCTGAATAATAAAATGGCTCTCCTAAATTCTTTTTAGTTTGATACTTTTCTTTAAGGGCTTCTATTGCATCATTTAAAACAATAGTAAAGTCTTTTTCTAACTCTCCAATAATTTGAAAATTAATTCCAACATTTACAATAGAAGCGTCTAAAATGTCAACGGTGTCATTAATCATTTTATAACGGTTAAGCCAATTTTTTAGATTTTGCTTTAAAGTTGTCGAAGCTTCGATAAGAGAACCATCTTCTGCTTCAGAAATCACATAAAGATTTAGATTTCTTTTTGAGCTATTTGTATCTTGTGTTATGTTTGCTCTTTTGATTGAGCCAAATTGAGCAGGCATTCGATAAATTAAACTAATGTAATCTTGCTTTGTAACTGCTCTGTTTTGGGCAGCGTAATTATCAATTGCTCTAACTCTGATTTCTTCTGCTGTTGGAAGAGATACACTACCAACAATTGGCTCTTCATTATCAACTTCAAAAGCAGAAATCTGTTGAAGTGCTGATGAGTTTGCTATTGAACTCTTTCTAAATTCAACTCTTGGACTTACAACTGTGCTAATTGCACCTACCGCAGCGTTGACATCTTCAATAGTATTTTTTCTGTAGCTAATTGTTAAAGTTGTATTAATTGGCACAATGCCCATCTTTTCTGTTTTAAGAATTTGTGATGGATCAAAACTTTGATCTGAAAAATAATCTTTGCCGTTTAACTGTAAAGCAGCCGAGGTTGGATCTGGAAATGATTTATTTTCTATTTCTGTTTCTGAACCAAAGCCAAATTGAAGGTATGTTTCATTATCCAGAGTATGTTCTGATACAAATCTGCGTGGAACATACATGCTTCTTAAAATGTATGGAACAGTTTCATCATTTTCGTTTATATTTCTTATAGCCCTGAATACTGTGTTTTCTGAAAGATAATCTACTTCATAGTACTCGTTACCGTCTGAGTCGATAACGCTTGTAATGTTGCTAATGTTTGTGTCACTAAGTTTAATTTTTAAAAATCTTTCAAAATCACCAACATCAACTTGTTCCTGTGACTCCTCACCCGAAACAATGTTACCATAGGCTTTAAATGCATAAGTTAATGGCGTGCCATCATCGTCTACTGTTGCAACTTTAATTTCGGTATTAGCATTTGCAAAATCAACATCTTGCGTTAGAGTATAAATAGCTCCTGAATCTGATGATACTAGAGTTCCAGCTTTTAAGATTGGTATCAAATCAGTGTCTGGACCGGAATTACTGCTATTCGCCGGTACAGAAACATAGAAGGCGGCTTCGCCAGTGGATACCGGGGTGCTGTTAAACTTATAGCCAAGCTGTTTTGCAATTCTTACTATGCTTTCTTCCTCAATCGCTGAATCAAGCAATGTCTCGTTTGTTTGATAATCCACATAAAATGATAAAATGTCGCCAACATAAGAAATCATGTCGATCATCATAGCCCCAAATGAAGCTTCGTTAAAGTCTTTGTAAGTATTTGGATAATAAACCTTGGCATAGTTTATCAAATCTTGCTTAATAGAGTTAAAATCTCTACTCGTATAGTTAATTGGGGGTTTTACTGTTGGCATTAAATTTGTTCTCCATTAAGATCGATCTGTAATTCATCACTAAAGTTTAGTGGTTCAATAAAATAGTTGATAGCTACAAAAATTCTATTTGTGTCTATTGTTGAGTCATCAAAGTTTACACTTCTTATTTTGACAAATGGCAAATACTCATTAGTTTGTGACACTATCCTTTCTCTTATTTTTGTTTGTACGTCAGAATTATAGTTTTCAAATAACATGGAATAAATACCAACTCCGAAATTAGTATCCATCACTCTTTCACCAGGGGTTGTTAAAACAAGATTCTTAAAATTCTGTTTAACAACACTTACCAAGTCCTTATGAAGTTCATAGGGACCATCCTGAGCAGTAACCCTTAAAGGTAATTTAGCTGAAATGCCTGTTGCCATTATGTTTCCTCATCAAAATTAATTAGATTTAATAATAAATTATCTAAACTTTTTTCACTTCCACTAACATCGAAAAATACAGCCTTGTCATAAGGTATTCCATTTGGAAAAACTAGGCTTCGGATGGCGTCTGGCAATGAATAATAGAAATTTTCTATCTCTGCTTGTGATGTTTCATTTTTTTCTAGTTTCTTTAAGTTTGATTCATTAATCTGAATTATCTTTTCTAATTGATCTGGTGTTTGATTTTGAGATTGATCAACCACAGAAATTAATTTTTTAGCATCGTTATAATTTATTATTTTCTTTAAAAATTGTACTTCATCACTCTTTAAGAGTTCTTCTACGAGATCATTAAAAGGCTCTGGTCCATTGTTCTTGTCTGCCACCTCATCTGATACTTGTTCAGCTAAGACGATTGGAAAGTATAGGTTCATCCAATCTTCATTTTTACCATTACTGACATTTAAAATCTTTTCTTTTTCAAAACTTATTAAAGATTTTGAAGAGCGCATTTTAAAAAAATCAATGTTTGGATAACTTCCATTTTTGTTTTGTAGCGCTGCATAAGCCCAATAAAAATTCTGATTCACATCGAACGTTTTTCCACCACTTGTAGTGCCATAATTATTACTAAAATAAAGGCTATTTTGTAATCCAGCATTGTCTGGGCGTGTCCTCTTATTCGCCTTCATCAATACAGGGTTTTTAGAGCGGGACATTTTTAAATAAGCGTTTTGCAGAAAACTACCATTTTCATTATAATCAACACCATTATTATTTATTTCAAAATCAGTTAAAAATGGTAATGGAAAATTTGAACCAAGTTCTTTATATTCTTCAAATTCAGAGAATGGTAACCACTTTGTTGGTATTAATGGATGTAGTTTAAAGAATACGCCGCCTAAAGTTGTCCCATAAGTGCTGTCTTTTTCATCTATTAAAGCAGTAAGATTATACATTAATCTTACGCCACGACTAAATTTATACCCAATTTGATCACCGTATTTTTTTTTCTCAGAAATACTAGCGTAATAAAACTTTGTTTGTAAATCAAGAAAGTTTTCTATTGGTGCTTTACCATCTTTCTCGTATTTATCTTCGCTTCCTATTATGTTTTTGAACTCTTGCCCTGTTGTGGCTACTGTTTGTTTATCTGCTGGCAATAGTCTCCAAAAATACTCAATGTAGAGTGGGGATGGAATCCTGCTTATTGGAACATTTTTACCATCATTGGAAAATCTTAAATCTTCATTTTGTTTTTTTTCTTCTGGTGAAGAGCCTATTAGCCCAATTGTGTTTGGAGCTTTAAAGATTGGCGTTGTGTCTGAATCAAAAACAAACAAATCTCCGCTATAGGATGGGGTGAATCTATGATAAATCTTTCTACTTAAAGTGCTAAAAAGGCTGTCCTCTTTGACTACCTCTTGTTCTGGATTATAGGCGCCCAACATGCTATTAACAACGTTGGAGTAAATTTTAAAAATTGAAGTTTCTGCCTGTTGTATTGTTTCTTGTTCGTTGCTTATTAAAAAAGTGTAATCTGGATTATCTACTAGAATCGATGAGACTGCATAATGATAATATAACCCACTTTCTTTTAACTGTTTTTTAAAAGAATCAAAAGTTACATTGATTAATTTCTTAATGTCGTCATCATTACCAGATAATCTTAACTGTAAAATAATTGGTAAATTGATTAAAAAGCGCTTTGAAAAGAATACTCTTATTCTTTGCTCTAAAATCGCTCCAAAAGTAGTTTTCGCGTATGCATCAAAACCAAGCATTTATTTTACTCTTCTCCTGCCGTTGCACTATTAATAATAGTTTTCATTTTCTTCATGTTTGCAATAAACTTATTAGTATTTTTTCCGCCCTGTGCAACAACATCATCAAACTGCTTGGCGTACTTCTCTTTTAGTTTATCAGGTTCTTCAAAAATTGTAAGAAGTTCTTGAGACAAAAGAATTAAATTCTGTTCACTAAAAATTCCCACTAATTGTTCTGGAGCTATTGCCGTATCTGTACCAAATTTTGTTATGTCGGAATAGTATAGCCCAAAGAAGAAATTACTTTGGTATCTAGTAAAAGGTAATTTATCATTTTTATCATAAATGTCGCTATAAAATGGAATTTTAGAGTCCTTAAACTTATACGTTCCAACCTTATTAATGTTTAATGAAAAATAAAGTTCATTTTTCTTAAGTTCATCTAAACTTGTAATTAAGTTATAAGACTCCTTAGTAAAATCAACCAATTTTTTATACTGGCCAGACTTTATTCCATTATTGTAGTTTAAGTTTAGATTAAGCCCACTCGTCGTAAAATAACCTTCTGGCACTTTAATAGGCGCAGTTCCATAGGCTGCTTTTATGTAAGTATCTACTTGTTTAATTCTTATTATTGCATCATTTCTTGTCTTATTTTGTAAAGAAGATAGGTAAGTAAAAGATGTATCGACAGATTTCTGGAGTGCTTTCTTGGAACTATCAGAAATCAAGTTTAAATTTTGTAAATCATCGGCAAAATTAAAAATACCATCTGCCAATCTACTACAAATTGAATTTATTTGATCAGAAAAGATGTTAGCGCTATTTCTGATGTAATCATTGGCAATATCATTCCCTAATAATTCTTTTAATAAGTTGATGTCTTCTGTTCCTAATCTTCCAAAATTGACATAACATGGATCTGGTATTATAACATTCGCTGTCACTATTTCTTGATTGATTAAATCTTGATTGATAAACTCATCCAAATAATTAAATAAAAGAGCAATGTTCTTGTCGGTTACAAAAGTTGTTCTGATCCCAGCATTATTGTAATTTTTTGAAAAGATTTTTACTTTTGTGTATTCTATTTCACCAGCTACGCCATTTAACAAATTCTTTATTTGAATTGCTGATAAGCTGCTTGATAGATTTATTAAATAATCCTCTAATACTACCAACGGATTAGAATTGTTAGCTTTAATCTGAATCTTAAGGTTCGGAAAAGCATCCAAAATACCATTCAAGATGTTCTCTAAGCTATTCTCTCTAGAGGCTCTAATAAGGGCTATAATGTCAACAGACACGCTATTAAGATTTGTTCCTGTATCAGAAAGTTCTCCAATGTTTGATTGAGTTGCAATGTCTACAGGGCTCTCCAAAGCTCCGATTGCATTTTTTGTTTTTCCCGCACTCAGCTTATCATTAAGCAAATCATCTAAATTGCCATCTAACTGGCAGTCCCCTAAAATCTCTTGTAACATAACTCCTAGTATTTTTCCTAATACTGCTAAGATAATCTCTTGAACGGCATTAAAAATTGCGTCTCTGAATACCTTTTGAAAGTCTAAGACAAAAAGATATGGCAATTCTGGTATTGTTGGAATTTCTGGTATGTTAGCATTTATTATTTTATCAAAATTTTGTAATAGATCAGCAGTTCTTGCAAAGCTATTTAATAATTTATCAACTCCACCATCTTTCAAACAAGCATTAACTTGATCTGCAAATTCATTTGCACCAACAAGATTTGATGTTTTTCTTAAGTTTGTTAATAGGGACTTTGCTAGAAGTTCATCCCATGGAAATTTAGTCAATAGGAATTCAAAAATTTGATCGACGGTCCCAGTACTCACTATCTTCGCTAGGTCTTCATAACAAGGACTATTGCTAGCTTGAGCTAAAACAACGAAAGTTTTTTTAGCACCAGTTTTTAACCAACTATTATAATCATTTAAATCGTATACTTTTTCTTTTGTTTGTTTCTTTGATACTAAAGCGTTATCATATTTTTGTTTAACAAGCCCAGCATCTGTTTTCTGTTCTGTTGTTGCAACTTTTTTAGGAACAGTAGGTTTTATCTCTAGTGGTGGAAGATGAAAGTTTTCTATAAATTTTCCAATGTTGTCTAAAACAATTGTGTTGGAATCTTTTAAAGTTTTTGAGGATAGTAAAAAGCTAGTTCCAGTGTTTAAACTATCTTCGGATAAAGTTAAAGAGCCGCCATTTTGTTCTGCCAAGATTATGTAATTTATAAAAATCAAAAAACCGTTTATTGTAGATAACAAAATAGTTGGTAATGTATTATTAGTCGAAGCTAGATTCTCAACCATTTCTTTGTATGAGATAACATCATACAAATTTTGTTTAAACTTCCTGTTTTTCTCATCAACGAGAGATTTCACGCTAGCATCGTCGCTTTTTAGAATTTCTTCTATCAAAAACTCGGTTACGAATAAAAATTCGCCAGCTATTCCAGTGCTTAATTCCCCGTAGGCATTTCCTGTAAAATTAATTTTCTTAATTACCGCGTAGTTATTATTGATCTCGTTAACATACAGTGGCTGCTCTTTGTTGTCCACTAATTCAGAAAATTCAAATGGATTGCTCTTGTTTTGTAATTTTATTACATCAATACTAGGTTCTTTCTCATTTGATTCTCTTTTTTCTGCACCAACAGCTAATAGCTTTGGATAGCCTTGATTGTATTGAAAATAAAACTTTATGTCCTCTGTTGCCTTATCTTGCTTTAACGCTCCTTTCTTTGGATCAAAGTCACTCAAAAACTGTATGAATTGAATTCTATTTTTTGTGTAATACTTTAAAAATAAATTTTCAAACAAGCTTTGCATAGAATTTCCAAAATCTAGCCCACTTGGTGAATATTCTGATTCTAAAATTTGTTTTATTCCAAGCTCATTAATTTTTTCATACGCTTGTACATCTTTTTTAATTTTATTGTATGGCTCTTCATTGTTATTTAAGTCAAAAAACAAAGATGGTCCTTTCTGTATTAGGGAATCTTTCTTTATTAAGATTTCTGATAGTTTTTTAACCTTTTTAAGAAACACTTCTGTTGACTCTTCATCGTCTGTTGCGCTAAACTGTGTTGCAAAAATGTTTTGTTTATCACCTTTTGTTCGCAGCGTTTTTCCTACAAACTTTTTAATTTTTGATAAGTCGCTATAATTTTTATCCGCTAAGCTAATACTTGGAAGGGTACATAAAATTGCGTAATCAAGCCCAAAACAAATTTTAATTGTCTTAGATTTAACATCAACGACGTTAAAAACGTAATCTTTGCGCGAATCAAAATCGAATATTGCCTTTGTGTGATCAACAACATTAACTTTAACTTTAAACTTTTCGGATTCTGATAGGTCTTCCCATTTCTTTTTACCAAAAGCAGACAGAGCGCTATTAAAAGCTTTTGAATAGTATTCTGGCTTTATGCTTTCTAGACTTTCCACCTCTTCTTGGATTACACAACACACTGTAGGAGTGCCTGTATTGAAGGGTGCGCCAGTTTGTGAAATAAAGAATTTAGAACCATCGCCTGGATTTACTTTGTCCCAACTAACTGAAGTGCCATCGCCTGGATTTTCTTTTTTAATTACACCATTGTATTCTAAATCTTCAATAAAGGCTTTATAGTGCCACTTAAAAAATGCTTGTTTGGTTATAACATCATAAACTTCTCTTTCGTTTAATCTATCCACAACAAGAAATTTTAAAAACTGTTTATCGCTCACAGCCATGGAAAGAAAGTCGTTTCTAAGAGGCTTCTTTTTTCTAACTTCTAAATCTTTATAATAATCTATTGCTATCCTATAAATAAGATTATTCGACGTACCCTTACCAAAGCCTAAATCACTACCACCTAAAATGTTTAATTTTAGATCTTTTACAGCTTGAGCAAACTCGGCTGAATTCTTGTTCGGGTCATTAAAGATCCTGGTATCCTTGCAGATCAATCGTAAGCAGGCTAAAGCGAAATTATTTTCCTTCTTAGCTTCAGATTGATTTTCAGCCTCAAAAATAGAATTTAGCTCAGATGGGCTTGCTGTTGCTTTGCCCCTTACATACTCTTTAGCTATTTTATAAATTTTACTATCGAAATTAGACATCTAATTAACCTTGTTGTACCTGCTTAAAATATTTTTTGGAGAGTAGGGCTGATTGTAGTTAATCTTTTTGAACTCTGTATTGAGACCACTTGACAAATTGTTTGTAAGGGCTATAGCTGATTTTGGTATATCTGGGGCTATGGCTGATAATATTGGACCTCCGACAGCAGCCGTAAATGGTATTGCTGAAAGCCCAGTACCAAGCGCCGTAAATATAGCCTGCATTTTTATAATCATTTCAATAATTTTTTGCTGATTTGAATTTACATTAGCAATTGTTTCGACAAGCTCATCTAAAAAGTTTTTTAGATTATCCCCCTTAACCATTGGCTGAAGGTCAAACTGTCCTTCGGTCCTGTTGCCAGCAACAATGTGTACTGCCCCAGCTTTTGCTAAGTTCTTAGTCCCAGTTCCATGAATGTATTCAGTTCCACCGGCAGCAATTTCAACCACCTCTCTACCATGAATTTTAATCATGTCTGCTGTAGCTTTAATGGCTGCTCTAGAGTTTGGTTTTCCTACGAGAGACACAATGCCGGTATCATCAGTTTTCTCTGATAAAACAATCGATGCCGCATCTAAAACATTTGGATACTTGTAGGTAATAGGTTGCCCAGTCTTAGGATCTACTTCTGCCTTGAACGGACCATTAACACCTACAGTTATGTTCAACTCTGGCGATGGGTATTTTTCATTATTACCAAATAAAATGTATGCTGCCTTGTTTGGGTGTCTGCCAATCAATTCAAAATCGCCATCTAGAACAAGCTTTGGCTTGGGATAACTATTATTATTAGCATCAGGACCGCTTTTATTTTTTTTAGCTGCGTCAAGTCTTACCCTTGAAGCTTCTGATAACTTTTTATTTGGTTTTGTCGATAATGGTTGTGGTGCTAATGCCATGTAATAATTATCCTACAATAGATTTTCTAACTTCTCAGGTATAGTTCCAATTTTAGCTTTAATGTCTTTAAAGGCAAAATCTTTAATTATTGAATCTTTGCTTTCATCTGGTTGTCCAAATGCCTTTGCGTAGACTGTATCTTTTTCTTTTTCTCCTGGCTGAGATACCCATCTTCTATTTTTTAATAATCCAACATTTTGATTTGATGTATCTCTCATGTATTCATAGTGAACATAACCAGACTTTCTTTTTGTACCGCCCCTCAACAATCCAAGTCCACAAGTACCAAATTTAACTTTGTTCAACTTTAAAAGAGCCAAGACATACAAGTAGATGATGTGGTTTGGAAGTTCATAGGTGTTGTTTGATGGAATTATTTTTGATTCTAATTTTATGTTTTTGTCATAATTAATGTAAACTGTAAAATCAATTGCCCTTCCAAAAAAATGACGGCTATTATCATCTTGCCCATCATTCCTTTTTGCCTTTTTGTATTTTCTCCAAACACTAATCGGCATTAAATATACTTGGTTAATGCTAACATTTTCATTTATAGCAATTAATTTAGTAAGCTCTTTACAAAATAGTGTTAATTGTTTTAAGTTCTCTTTTATCTTTGTAGAGTTGGTACCTCGCTGTATGGGTTTTTTCTGTTCTTCTTTTTTATTTTGTTTACTTTTGTCTTGATTAAGCGTATCTTGTTTTATCGATTCTGGAGAACCAGAAATTATTTCTACATCTTTTGAATAGCTAAAATTGCTATTATTAATTAGAAATGAATCACTTTCAAAAAAAGTTCCGTTAATAATTAAAGGTAAGCCAGTAGAAAACCAATTTTTTAATTGGATCCCAAGCTTTTCCCACCTTTTAATATCTTGTTTAAAGTATTTAGCATCTTTTACTGGTATGTATAGCTCATTATTAACAGTAGATGCATCTTTACAAACTGGCGTTTCATCACTTGGCTTACTCGTCGTTGTTGGCTGATTAGCTGCCTCATTTGCAGTTTGTTGCGGTGTCTTATCGCTAAGAGCGGGACTAGAAACTGATTTTGGATTTGTTGAAGAAGCACTGTCTCTAGAAATGTTTTCAATTCTACTAGAATACTGAAGGGCCAACTCTATATCTTCTGGTTTACTTTGCTTTAAAGAAAGGTCTACAGTATCTTTTCCGAAAATGTCTATTATAAATTTATCACCTGCGGAATTCCAACCATAGTTGTATTCGTTCACTATTATTGACTCAAGATACTCTGCTATGTATCCCTTATAAGTTGCATTAAGCTCACCAGAACCATCGCTGTTTTTTATTTCTAAGGTAATTCGCCTTGTTTTATTTCCATCATCACTTGTCAATAAAATTAATTTTTCACTTTCTTTGATACTAATGTTTGAGTCTATGTAATTGGAAATTTCTGCATTAGCCGACATAAAAATAGAGAAAACATAACTTGGATTAGTTATTAGAGCGGCGTATGCTTCATTTGATGTAGCGTTTGCACTTATACCTATGTTTGTAAGATCGCTTGATGATTTATTTCTTATTATTTGCTTTAAAACAATGTTTTGTTTAGCGGCATCATTTAGTTTTTGATATAAGCCAACAAATCCATAGGTTGGATTACCAGCATTTAAAAATACCTTTGATTTGATTCCATAACCTTGAGCTTCTTTTGTACTAAGCAGTTTACAAGCATTAGCTTCTTTTAAAACCTCTTTAGCTTTTAAGAATCTTGTTACATCTTGATTTAATCTTATTTTTTCTTTTTCACTGCTTGTAGTTATTGTTGCTGTTCTATAATCATTTATGTTTTCAAATTCTACATTAACAATGTCTCCAGGTTGGACATTTTTATTTGTTACACATGGGATTTTGTATAAATCTATCGAATTTATGCTTGATTTAAATTTTACAGCATTTTCTGTTTCTATAGTATCGTTGATGTAATAGCTGTAGAGCGATGGAACGTGCAAAAGAACAACTTTACTGTCCTTTTGTAACTCTTTAGTTGTTCCATCAATTCTATCTGCTTCATACTCGTCATTTAAAAACAGGTCTGTAGTGTGACCTTCCAATACTTTTGCAACAACTCCTAAAAACTTTCCTTTGCCGTCATTTAATTTCGTCTCAAGTGCTTTTTTTGTTAATGCAATTAAAACATCTTCAGCCGTTGTATGACGAACATTAGCGATGCTGCTTAAGTTTGTTGGTGTGTTCTGTTTAGAGCCATTTAACTTGTTGTTATTATTAGCTGACATTACTCACTAGGTTCCTCTTCTGGCTTTTTGTTGATTTCCTCAAACAACTTGTCTCTTTCAGAATCGGAGAACCCAGTGAAATGATTGGTTTCAGTTTTCTTGAATAAAGCAGTGAGCTTAACCAACTGTTCGTTAGCTCTCTGCATTGTCTCTAGGTGCTTTGATAAGACCATCCCGGCACTTTGGTGATTTGTTTTACCAGCCTGAATGTCTGTTAGAATTTGAGTTACAAGATAATCGGCTTTATTTCTATCTTCTTCGATGTTTTTTATTGCCTGTTCTGCTAACTCATCTGGATTTATCATCTCGGTTCACCATTTACCCAATCATGCTTGAACTCTCGATATCTCTTCTTGATGTTGCTCAAGCTAGCTACAAGTTGCTTAGTGTTTAAACCACTAATCTCTCGTAGGTATAGATAAATAGCTTTTTTGTTAAAAATTTCAATGTCTTCAATGCTGCTCATTAAATCTTCAATGGCTAAAATGGTTTTTTGCTCATTTTCCTTTAATGGCATCTGTTTCCAGCCATCGATCTCGCTGGTCAGTGCATCCCAAAATTCCCTTTGGGCTCTGTCGTCTTCATAGTGATTTTTGGTTACAAACTGCTCATTTTCCACTTCGTGGTAAACATCATCGCACCTCACCTCTCTTTGCAACCTCTTAGTGTTCTTCTTGACCTTCTGAATGAACCAATTCTTTGTAATCACGCTAAAATAAGAAAAGGCCTTGTGCCCCTTATCAGGATCGAACTTGTCTAAGATTGTGGTTAGCCAAATCTTACATTCATCGGCCAGAACCTCTATGTTTGGAAGGTTATTAAATTTGTAGGTGTAGATAATCTTATCTACCATTTCACTAAAGGCTGGTTGTATGAGAGTTCCATAAAGGCGATCTCTTTCAAAACGATCTCTTGTGAGAGCATATTGAATTATTGCTTCTTCGTGGACTTTTGTAAAATAAAGTCTTTTAGTTCTCTTGCGTCTCTTCTTCTTGATTGGTTGTGTCATTTTCTATCTCAAATAAGTTTCTAAATTTGCTAATGCTATCAACGACTTCTTTAGAATGACGGATAAGTTGTCCCAGGGTTTCATCCCCATAGAACATCTCCATCTCATAAACATTGTTTAGATGCTTTGAGAATTCAACCATCTTATCTTCCATCTGTTGGACATCTACGGTCATTTGATACATTACCCTAAGTAATCCTCTAACGTACCACACAGCCAATCCTAGAGCGATTGAGAGGGTGATTGTAGCTATTGTTAGTGTAACGATCATTTGGTTGCCTCGGCTTTCATCTGCTTTAAGATTTCTCTGTTCTCTTCAATGTGATCAATCACATTTTCTTTAGCAGACTTTTTTTCTTGGATTGTTTTGTTTATTGTAACAAAGTTTGTGGGGACTTTGTAGGGCTTTCCCTCTTCGCAATGGGGACATTCTGTTGGAATTGGATCTTTCATCCCCATCCACTCCCACCACTGCCGATTGCAACAATCGCATTCAAACTTGTATCTAGGCATTTTTACTCATAAACAAACTCTGTTTGCTGCTCTTCAACCTTAAAGGTTGGTGGATTAGTCACTGATAGCTCTTCGCCATCTAAAACAAAGTTAAAGTCCTTAAGAACTGGTACAATGTCTGATTGTTCTAGTAGTGACTTTTGTAGAGCCATCATTACTGCTCCAAGCGCTTGATCTGATAATTTCATTACATTACTCCATTGTTATTTCTAAATTGAGATCTTCCAATACCCTGCTTATATTGTTTTAGTTTTTTAAAACAGGAATTTATTCCACTGTTTATATCTACAGTGGTTTCCCAGCCCAGCTTTTTAAGATCTGATGTTTTTGCCCTGGTAAGTAAAACATCTCCCTTTCTTGGTGGGCGCTTTTCAAACTCTACTTCTGGGAAGTATTTGTGTATAATCTTAATTACTTCATTTAAAGATATGTTGTTTCCTGTACCGACATCAAAAGACTTTCCTGCAAATAATCCACCATAATTCATAGCGAACACATTTGCCGACACTGCGTCATTAACATGTAGCATGTCTCTTCTGTTCTCGCCATCACCATTTAAAAATGGTTTCTTATCTCTTTTTATATGGTGCATCCAATTAGCTATTGCAGTAGCGTATGCAGTTTTAGCCTCCTGATCTTCTGAATAAACATTGAAATATCTTAAAGACACTGTGTCTAAGCCGTAAATTTTAGACCATAGCCTACACTGCATTTCGTCATAAAGTTTTTGTAGCGCGTATGGACTAACTGGTCCATCTCCATCACCAACTACAGATGATGAACTAGAAAAAATAACTCTTTTCGCACCTACGGCTTTCGCAAAATTTAAAACATTTGTGGTACATAAAATGTTATTTTTTGTTGTTTCGACAGGGTTTTCAACACTATATCCAACTCTAGGTATATAAGCTAAATGAAAGATATATTCTGGTTTGAAATTAAAATACTCAGGATGGAAAGAGTTTTTATCTAAACCGTGATGTAGATCTTTATTTATATCATGACCTTCTTGCAAATCAATACCAACGACATCATGACCTAGTTCTTTTAATTTTTTATATAATTGGCTTCCTATGTAGCCCTTATATCCAGTAATTAAACATTTAGACATTATTTCCACCCTTTTGTTGAAACTAGGTGATTAAAATCACTCATATACATATCTTCTGCCAAAGAAGAAAAATTATATCTTGGGCTCCACCCAAGAACTTTTCTAGCCCTCGTACTATCCCCAAGTAGATATGGTACCTCATGAGGTCTAAAATACTTGGGGTTTATTATTAGGTGTTTTTCGGGTTCTCCGAGGTCTGCAACTTTCCATGTTTCATCTAGAAAGTCTTTTACAGAATATGTTTCTCCAGTTGCGATAACGTAATCATCTGGGATATCCTGTTGTAACATTAACCACATGGCTTTTACATAGTCTTTGGAGTGCCCCCAATCTCTCTTGGCAGAGAGGTTTCCTAACTCAATTTTATCTTGGTGTCCAAGTCTTATGTTAGCGGCGGCAAGGGTTATTTTTCTTGTTACGAATGTTTCTCCGCGTCTTGGAGATTCGTGGTTGAAAAGAATACCAGATGAGGCGTGTAGTCTATAAGATGAGCGGTAGTTACGAACCAAATTATGAGCGCAGACTTTTGCACAGGCATAGGGCGAAGCTGGCATTAGGCGAGAGTTTTCGTTGAAACCCTTCTCTGGGACATCTGGATTGTCGCCAAACATCTCTGAAGAGCTTGCTTGGTAAAAACGGCATTCAGGGTGAACATTTCCTATCGCTTCTAGGATAGTGTGTGTTCCAACTGCAATGCCAACAAGAGTATCCTGTGGGACATCAAAAGAAACTCTGACGTGCGACTGAGCCGCTAAGTTATAAAACTCATCTGGCTTATATTTTAGCAGCAGTCTATAAGTTGCAGAAGCATCGTTTAAGTCCCAATACTCCATTTTGAAGTTGGGATTGTCGTAAAAGTTGTTTACTCTTTCTGTGCAGATGAGAGATGTTCTTCTTTTTAATCCAACAACAAAGTAGCCCTTGTGCAATAAAAATTCTGCTAAGTATGAGCCATCTTGCCCTGTAATTCCACTAACAAATGCAGTTTTCACTTTATTCCTCTAATGTTTGGATAATTTATTATAAACCATTCGCAAGTCTTTTTTAAACCTTCTTTTAGCGGTGTGTAATCTTCTTTCTTCCACCCCAGGTCAAGAAGTTTTTGGTTTGAGCTTGGCTTTCTGTGCTGTCCAGATGGTTGGTCTGTTTGCCACTTCAACTCACCATCATATCCCAGAATATCACATATTATCTCCACGACTTCTTTGATGGAATATTCATCTGTGTTGCCAATATTGATTGGTTCTGGGTCATCGTAGTTCTCCATAAGGAATAAAAGAATGCGAGCAATATCTTCTGAATAAGTAAACTCACGGAGTGGCGAGCCATTGCCCCAACAGAATACAGAAGGCTCTTTATTTATTTTTGCCTCCCAGACTTTGCGAATGAGAGCAGGAATGACGTGACTGTTCTCCAAATCAAAGTTGTCATTCTCACCATAAAGGTTATTTGGGATTGCTGTGATAAAGTTACATCCATATTGTTGTCTGTATGCTCTGGACATAACATCAACCATTCTCTTGGCGTAAGCATAGCCAAAGTTGGAGTGATGTGGTGGTCCAAGGTGTAGCTGGTCTTCTGTGAGCGGATAGTTGATATATGGAGCGTCTGGATAAACACAAGTTGATAGAAGCGACAGAACCTTGTTTGCTCCTGATCGATGCGCCGAATATAAAATTCTTTCGTTTAGATTGGCATTCTCCATATAGAAGTTAGCAACTTGCTCCGTATTTGCCTTCACGCCGCCCACTTTGGCTGCAAGGTGGATTACTTGTTTATCAGTAAAACCACCCTTGTAATAAGCATTCCTAGTCATATCCTCTAGCTGAAAGCGGTTTGGATATTCTGCTTCTGGCAAGACTCGCTTGAACGCAGAACCCACCATACCCGTTCCACCGGTAATTAAATATTTCACTTCGCACCTAATGATTTTTCAATAACAAATTTAGCTCTGTGCTGCCAAGTGTGATTTTCGATAAACATTTTATAAGCTCTAGAAACAATTTTCTCTCGTGCGTCCTCATTTTTTAAGTAATAAAATAGTTTTTCTTCAAAATCAGATAAATCTGATTTAAAAGTTACACAAGTCTGCCCATCCTCAAACCCTAAACCTTCGTATGCAACATCGCATTCGCGGCAAAAAAGCAGTGTCTTGGAAGCGATAACTTCATAGTATCTTGTTCCCACAATTTTTATTGCAGAGGGAGTGTTTAACCAAATTTTTGAGCTATTAATTAATTTTCCGTATTCTTGTCCATACAAATACTGTCCAGAGTTTGAATTCCACCATATATTTAAGTTTTTATATTTTGACTTTTGCAGTTCAGTATATATTTTTTCTCTTATATTTTGAAAATAGTCTCCCATTATATTTGTATCTTTATATACGCCCTTGTTGAACATATTACCCGAAAAGCCAATATCTATTGTTTTTTCCAATTCATAGTTTTTAAAAATATTTTTATTCGCAGCAAAAGGCAGTTGATAAAAAACAGTCTTTGTAATTTTTGAGTACTCATCAAAATTGTGATGGGCTGTATAAACTACATCGATTTTGTTTTTTGATATAAAATTAAGCTTTTGATCTAAATTTTTATATTCCTTATTAAGAATAAAAGCTTTTATAATATTAATATTTTCGGCTCCTAATTCGCACTCTTGAACACTACAGTCAGATCCCATTGAAGTGTCGTTTTCCCAGCCGTATCCAAACAATATTAAATCAGGCAAACAATTATTATATTCTTTATATATGTATAAAATATCAGAAATGTTATGTTTTTTAGAATAATTTGGTCGACCAGGACCGTACAAAAAAACATCTGCCTGATTAATTAAAGCGCTTCTAAATTGTTCATAATATATCCCTTTGTGAACAGGATCTAAATATAAAATTTTTATATTATTAAATTTCATTTAGCTTCTCCTCGCTAACCAACTGTTTAATTGTTTTATTTTTCATATTACAATGTTCAATAATATTTTTTGAATACTTTGAGCAGCATCTCCACTACCATATGGACAAGCATAATTAATGTCAACAATATATTCTTTTTTAATTTTGTTAAAAATTGATTTCAATTGACTTGGGTCTGTACACATAAAACTGCTTTTTCCAATGCTTTCAACTCTTTCTGTTGTTTTTCGGCAAACTATAATCTTCTTTTTTAAAAAACTTGCCTCTTCTTGTAATCCACCAGAATCCGATATTAAAAATCTACAAGATGCAATTCTTTTTTTCATTTCTTCATATGGGATCGGATCAACTACATTAACATTTTTTAAATATCCCTTATGCTTTTTTACATTTGGATTCGGATGAATCGGTAAAGTAAATGTAAGATTCGGATTTTCAGTTGCTAGTTTAGATATTTCTTTAAACCATTCTTTTATTATTGGATGATTCTCTCTTCGATGCATTGTCACCAAAACTTCTTGATTATAACTTACCGGCAGATCAACCAAATTGTCCAAAACCGTATTACCAACAACGTATATCTCACCACTCACCTTTTCATCTTCCAGACACTGTTTATTGTATTTTGTTGGGCATAAATGAACACTAGCAACTCTGGATATAATTTGCCTATAAGCTTCTTCTGGATAAGGATCAGCTATATTATACGTTCTCAACCCAGCCTCTAAGTGTATTATTTTTATTTTTTGATGAAAAGCTGACAAAGCTATAGCGGCTGCGGAAGCAGTATCACCTTGTACCAACACTTGATCAACACCGTTAAAAATATCTTCCTGTCTCATAACAGAAGAAAAAATACAGTTTAATCTGTTAGAAGATTCAGCACCTATATTTAAGGATATATCACACTCATGCGATAATAGATGCTTATGTTGCCCAGTGAACAACGTTTTACATTCAACCACCTCAACGATTGGCTTAACTTTTATCCATTCAGGTCGAGTTCCATAACAAACTAGAAGCATTTTACCTCACTGCCGAGGACATACCCGGCTTAAAATTAGCTGACTCTACTATATTTTCCCACTCTTTTTCAAACCACTTAAAAGCTTCTACAAGCCCCGTCTCAAAATCTTGTTTTGCTTTAAAGCCTAAAACTGTTTCAGCCTTCTCAGTACTAGCCAACAATCTTGGTTTGGTGTCCCAGTCTCTTCTTTGTTTAAAAATTATATTATCCTTATTGCCTGCCATGGTATTAATCTTATTTGCCAAGTCAATAATCTTTATTTCACGACCAGCAGCTAAATTAAAAGCTTCTCCAACCACAACATCTTTTTTACACGTTGCCATTGTGATCAAACCATTAACAATATCCTCTACATATGTAAAGTCTCTTGTTTCTTCTCCAGTTCCAGTTATCGGTAATGGCATACCTTTCTTTGCCCAATAAATAAAATTTGGTATTACATTTCTATATTGTCCTGGTACTTCACCGGGACCATAAGAATTAAAAAATCTAGCGTAAGTGATCGGCAATTTATGGGCATGAAAAAAATAATTTCCATAAATCTCGCCCAAACCCTTTGTTACTTGATAAGGAGTTGTCAAATTCATAAAATCTGTTTCTTCCTCAACAAAGGGCATTTCTTTTTTACCATAAATAGAACAACCTGATGAGGCGTATACTAAGCGGTCAAGTCGACCATATAAAGCACTATATTCATAAAGTTTTAAAGTGCCAAGTCCGTTAGTGTGTAGATCTTTTTGAGGGTAATCCACAGAATTTTGATTTGCAAAAAATGCAGCCAAATGAAAAATAATATCTGGCTTTTCTGCAAAACATCTTCTCAAATCAATATCGCTAGTAACGTCACCTTCAATAAAAAGTAAGTTGTTAAATTGTGGAATATTCCATCGATATCCTGAAGATAAATTATCTAAAACAACAACTTTTTTACACAGTGGCGAAACTTTTTTAATTAATTGAGTTCCTATTGCGCCGGCGCCGCCTGTTATTAATATTGTCTTGTTATTTAAACTCATTCACACCTCTCTAAAGAAACAATCCACTTTTAGTATATGATCAAAAACGTTTGTATAAATAAAATCTATCGACCCATTCTCATAAGGCAAGTTGTACAAGTCTGCCTCAATAACCAAGTCTCCATATGGAACTAAATCCACGCCAATACAATTTTCAACACCCAGATGTCTCAGGGCTAGCACTTCTTCGCCGGTCCTAGCACCTAAACACACACCAAAATTAATCTCTCTATAATGAAATATCTCATTGTATGGCGTGAATGTGCTCTTAAAAACTTCAGCATTTTTATGCAGATTTTTAATCCACTTCTCTCTACGGACAGGATCCTCTGTTTTTTCTTTTTGTAGCGCAATGTAGTCGCTATATTCATTAAATTTTTTAATTTTCATTTTTTATGCTTCTCTCTAAAAATTTATAATATTTCTCTGCAACTATATTCATATTAACACTACAATCAAATTTGTTTTTAATTTTTCTTGAAAAATCTATGGTTGAAGTCTGATTATAATCAAATGGTTTAAAATCCCACTCGTCCTCTTCAATTACGATTGCGTCAGTACCAGCAATTTCAACGGTTCCTCCAAGATTTGAACAAATTATTTGACACCCCGAAGCACGAGCGTCAACAACTACATTTGGACAGTGATCGAGGCGTGCTAAATGTATAAAATATTCTGATCTCTTATATACAGACATCAAATCTGTAATTTTTAATTCACCGACGTAATGAACATTTGGGTGTGTAAGGTACATAAGATCGGCTTTGTCAATTTTTCCGGCGACCAACATTACATCTTTAGGACCTGAATGTTCTAAAAAGTATCTTATATTTTCATTCAATCTTTTGTGGTATCTTCCTGCAAAATGTGAAGCACAAGACCAAACATGCTCGGCGTTTTTGACAAGTGGACTATCATATGGGTCAACAGTTGAAATTAAATCTACATCAGCGCCATTGTTTATTATTGTTGAATTTCTGTGTTCGCCAAAATGATATTCAATCAATTTTTTATCAAACCTACTTTGGTATATAACTCCATCAGCCACTTGATAAGTTTTTTTATAATTGCTATTCAGAGCATTATAATTTGTTGTTGAGTTGAACCATATCCCATCAAGTCTTTGCACTAAAGGGCTAACTTTTGGTCCTCTTGTCTCTGTAAAACAAAGTGTAACATCTGGGGTTTCCGCGCTCACAAAACAGTCTTTGCCATCTTTTTTTAGATATTTTAAAAGTTTGCTTGAGAAATAATTTGGTCCACTTGTAGAATTTATATTTACATTTTCTAATTTTATTTTCATCTTTCTATAAATCCTCGCTGAGATATATAATTGGCAGTTTTTATTGACAGTGCAGCCAATTTTCTACCATCTTCAGTGACGGGATTGGTAGTGTTGTTATTATCTAAATAACGATAGGTATACAGCGGATTATCAATAAAACCAACAGACGAATAATCGCCATCTCTCTGCTTTAACATATATAACATTGGAAGCACACAAGCTCTATCTGTGGCGATTTTAAACCAATCACCTTCCCAATTATACATGTTGTCTATAGGAACTCTTTGTAATGCCTTTGCTTTGAACGTTGATATGTGTGTTGTTATCCAATCATTTTTGTATGGGTGCCATTCTTTATTTGGGATTGGTTTACTGCCGCCAAGAGGTCCGTGAGATAAAACATATCTTGAATAAACATATTCATATCCTGGGTTGTTATCATATTCATTTTTAATAATTTTTAGCGCATCTGGATTGTTCAGCCAATCATCGCTATCAACAACACATATGATGTCTTCAGGATCTTTATTTACTGCGTTTTCGTAAATGTTTCTTAGCCTATATTTTCTTTCTTTATTTTTGATTAGTTCAAAATTGTCAAGGACGTTCTCAAGTCTTTCCAGAAAAAAAAGAGAATCATCGTCGCTATTATCGTCAATAAAGATGTGTTTGTACGGCTTAAGTGTTTGTTCTTGTATACTCTCGGCACACTTTAAGGAAAAGTTTCCAACGTTTCTACCTGTTGAAATGACATAAATTTTGCTCATAAACTTATTTTACACGTTTTTTAATATTAAGTTAACAAGTTTATCAATTTCTTTTTTATACCTATTATATGGTCTTATACTATGACTATCAATGTACCATCCATCTTCTACTAATTTCGGATTGTAAGACCAATTACCACGATCTATCCTTCTGCCATTCTGCCCACCAGTTCTTTCTAAAAATACTAAATCCCACTTTTTTGCATATTTTACTATTTTTAAATTTGCGTATCTTTCATCTGCAAACCAACAATTTTTTCCTGCCAAATGAGAACCGGGGTCGGATCCTAAATTAGAATCATACACCATTCTTAAGGATTCTTCCCAAGACTTTGGTAGTTCTAATACTTCAGTAAATTTTTTACCTTTTGCTACATGATAACAAGAGGGCAATGTTCCGTACTGATCAATGCAGGGATTTAAATGGACATATTTATTATCATCAATTTTTTCGATTTGTCTTAAAAAATACTCTTTTGATATTGGAAACATATCAATATCTGATATCATCCATGTAGTTTCTGGCTCTGTTGAAGGGAGCCAATATCTTACCCAGAGAGTTTGCAAATAAATTGGTATATTTTCAATTGGTTTAATGCGTATTACAGAGCCGCAACTGTCGTCTATTTCCACATCCTCATCATCTATATAAACCAAAACAGGCTCGACATTAAATTTTTCTTTCCAAACTTTTGACACGGAAGACCAAAAATCAAGATATAAAGGATTATTATCTGATGAGTGTATAACTTTATCTATTTTCATAATATTTTCTTATAGCAACCAAGTGTTCTTCTACAGTTTGTTCATTTTCATCATATACTTGACCTACAAATTGATACCCAACTCTCTTAGTTGGAAAAGGTTTTCCACTAAAAAATTCATCATGTATTAACACATCTTTTTTATCTAAATTTGGAAAAATTACATTAGTAAAAAACTTGTAATCAGTTCCATAAGAATCTTCTTTCTTAAAACTACCAATCAATTTGTCAATATTTTCTATAGCACCTTTTTTAGCGCCCCACATACCACCCAATACCGGGAATCTATGTGCTGGATGGTCACGCATTATGTGAAATTTTTTGTCAGATTCTAACCAACAGTCAACAGCGGCTTTCTCTCTAGCATTCAATCTTGAATCGGTATCTCTAGAAATCATAACTTCAATATTTTCTTCTGAGGCGGGTAAAAATCTCCAGAACATGCCACGCCAATCTCCGAACTCTGATCTGTGAACAATTTCAACATTATCAAATTTCTCAAGTTGTAAAATAATTTGACTTGGAACACTCTTTGCAACATAGAATCTACAAGTCCAATCGGGATAAATCTTTTTTGCCAACTCTGCGTTTCTAATTGCCCCAATTAAATATTTTGGATTTTGTCCCCAAAGCGAGAAAGCTATTAGCTTCATTTATACGCCTCATACACTTCCTTTTCTTCTTCTCTTTTCCATCCAAAATTATCTGGATTTGTTGAAATACCTTTTGGATTAAAGTAATATAACCCCAACACTTGTTGGATCTTTTTAAATTGACTTCCCTTTGTAGCGCCTCGGAGCCACATCTCCCAATCACCAGCGGACTTATATTTGTCATTAAAAAGTCCATACTTTTTATGGTAGTTTTTTCTCCACATCGGAGATGCGTGAGGCATATTTGTCATCTTTAAATTATTAACTGTATACTCTGGAAAGTTATATTTGCGACCCTCTGAACTATTGTTTTCGTAGGTCTCATTTGGTTTGTCTGTTATAAACATATCAGCATATACCAAATCAATATTTTCGTTGACATATAAGCTTTTAGCATGTACTTCCAAAGAATTAGGAGCTTTTCTATCATCTAGATTAGCATTGGTTACATATTCTCCTGTTGATAAATCTATTCCAATATTCCATACACCGTAAATACCGGGATCGCTGTCTAATTTTTTATAAATTATATTATTAGGATATTTTTCTAAATACTTTTTAATAACAGGCTCCTCATTACCAGGAGAATTTGCATTTATAAGAATAAGCTCGCACTTTTCCTTGAAGACTGTTTGGTTTATAATATCTTTTAAAAACGGCTCAATAAATTCATCCCCGTCATAGATTGAAGTAATGATGGAAATTTTAGGCAAATCGCTAATTTTTACTGGTTGTTTTAATTTTTCCCCCAATAAACTTTCTAGAAAAAAGTTATATTTATCTTCCTTGTTAAAACTCTTTTCTAACCACACCTTCAATCGCCTTGCTTCACCCTGTAGAAGTCCATAATTTTTTATAGCCTCCCTCATAGCTGTTTTACAACTTGCCTCGCTTGGATAAGCCCACTGCATGTCAGGCTCAATTACACCCTTCCAGAGAACTTCTTTTTGAACAGGCTTAAGGTCATAATTAACTTTGCTGAAGTGTGGCCTTAACTTTTCATTCCCCTTCTTAGATTTCTTTGGAGCATAAAGAAAGTCTTTCTGTCCACCAAAGTCGTGTGTAATTACCGGTAATCCAGAGTAAGCTGCTTCAAACAAAGGCAAGCCAAAACCTTCACCATGACCAAAATTAAGCATTGCCTTAATCTTTGGATGAGCATAAAGCGAGTGTAGCTCTTGCTCGTTCATATAACCGTGAAGGAAGTAAATCTTACACTTTCTATCTGGAAAGTTACTAGCAACTTCTGTTAAAGCATTATTAACAAAACTCTTATCTATCTGGCTGTTGCCCTTCATGAATGTCTTTACGACAAGGCCGACATTTTCGTCATCATGGAATTCTTGACAAAACCAAGCGATAGTATTTGGCAAATTCTTTCTAGGGCCCCACTGAGCCATTGCTAGAAAGTTAAAATCAGTTTCTAAGTTTAGGTTCAAGTCTTTTGCTGCAACATCCTTTACTGGATAATGCACAACTTCAATAGGCTTTTCTAGAACAAAATCTAGTTCATTGCCACTTTGATCCTGTGCCTTAATTGGGGTTTGTAGTCCAGCCTTAGCATGTTCTGAAATAACAAGAATCTTATCTGCAAACTGGTGGCATTTAGCAATCCATTCTGGACAAGCTCGGTCTGTTTCAATTCCTGCTGTGTAAAGAATGTTTTGTGGAGCCATTCTTTGT
>Ga0070754_10000589_pt1 | contig 32803 bp, 17 predicted proteins | sample VirMetDEL_Sep_01_FD_75181 | JGI IMG/M metagenome (GOLD analysis project Ga0070754, IMG submission 75181) | Aqueous microbial communities from the Delaware River and Bay under freshwater to marine salinity gradient to study organic matter... | ecosystem: Environmental > Aquatic > Marine >...
ATTCTTGCTGAGTTTTTTTGATGTCCTCAACAATTTTATAAAGAGATTTGATGTCACTTTCAATTGGTAAAAATCTTTTATTAGATTTCGTTATGGACTCTTGAAGTGTATCAATATCATCATTATAATATTTTACCTCAGGAGTTTTTGAAATTTCTTCTTTTAAATCAGTAAAATACTTAAGAAGTAATTCATCAGTTTTTACACTTTCCTGATTATACTTCTCTAATTGTTCTTGTATAGATTGTTTTAGTTTATTATACTCACCTTGTATCTGTTTTTTTAATTTTCTATCATCATCTTTGAACTCGTTATGAATATCAAAAATTTTCTGAGATGATTCTTTAATATTTGCAAGAATTTGTTGCTTATCCTCTACAAAATTATTTTTTATTTCATTAATAAGAACTTTGTTTTCAAATACTTTTACATCAACAGTTTCAAGAATTGAGTCGAGCTCTAAACTTATTTTTTCTCCTACAGTTCCAATACTGTCATTTACGTTTTCAAGACTTTCCTCAACTCCTTTAAAATTTGCCTCAATCCAAGGAAAGTTCTTTTTGACAATTTCAATATCTTCTCTAATAGATTGAAGATCTTCATCATAATATTTTGGTTCAGGGAGATTAATAATATCTTCCTTAATTAAATTGATTCTGTTTTCAATAGAATCAATTTGCTCATCATAATACTTTACTTCAGGAAGTTCTGAAATAGTATTACGAACAAGATCAATCTGTTCACAGATTGCTTCAACTTCTGCATCGTAATACTTTACTTCTAGTATTTCACTTCTTACTTCATCAACAATTTCACAAAGTTTTTCTAACTCAGCATCATAGTATTTAATTTCTGGAATGTCTGGGATTTCTTCCCTAACATCATTAATAATTTTTAAAAGTTCTGGCCACGGAGGAATAATATCCTCAACCTCTGCAAAGGTATTTCCTTCAGTATCTTCTATGGTTACAGTTTCTTCTTCGATATAATCTTCTACAGAGGGAATATCGTTATCTTCTTTAATATCCTCTATTGACGGTAAATTATTATTCTCTACAGCATTTTCAACAGAAGGAAGATTATCATCACCCTCTACAAAGTCCCCAATAGAGGGCAAATTTTTATCAAACAGATCTTCAATAGAAGGCAAATCTTCTCTAGACATTTTATTAGTAACCTATTACTTTGGGATTTCTCTCCCTTTGTGCTATTTATTATCTTCAGTAATTCCGTTCTTCAATAGTTTTGATAACTCTGCAGTAGAACCAACAAAAAGTGCATTAGTAACATTGGTTGGTCCTTTGACTTTTTGCTCATCAATATCTTTTAGTTTCTTTTGCAAATCAATTAATTTATCTGTCGCATCAGCAACATTTTTAATTAGTTGTCCAGCAACTTCATAAGCTCTTGGCATCTCACTTTCTTGTGCAAGTTCTAAAATACCATTGAGTGCTTCTTGACCTTTTTCGATGATTGAATATAAGTTGCCTCTAGTATACTCATAATCTTTTTTGAGATCATTAGAAACTGATGCTATAGATTCTACCTTTTCTTCAACAGATTCTACTTCACGAGATACTATATCTCCGGCAACATTAAATGTATCATTAAGATCATCGAATTTTCTTGTCATTTTCATACTGTTTCTTTACAATAAACCACTAAACCCAAAATCATCTCCAAATTGAATTAGATTTGCATCCGCATTGGTAATTAATTTGACTTCGGATCCAGAAACATGAGATGTTGGAGTTGTTTCATCATATCCACGTTCAACTGTGATTTTACTTCCAGATTTAGAAGCAACTCTGAAGTTTTCGTTATCAATAACTATTACTCCACCAACAGAAATTGTTGATGCATCATTAACTTCAATAATAGTCGATAAATCTGTTACATCCTTAGAAAGGTTTGTAACAACGTTGTTAGTATAACTCTTAGTTGCTACTGGTTCAACGGAATAAGTAACCTCTCTTGTTGGGGTGCTTGTACGATCTCCTGCAATATATCCAACAGAAACCTTTTCGATAATATCTTTGGAAACATCTGCGATGGGACCAAACAGATATGTTTTTGCTGTAAATCTTAAAGTATAAATTAAAGCTCTTCTTGTAGAATAATCTCCTTCATAATCATCTTGCATTGATATTCCTTCAAGAACAACAGGAATGTCTCTTTTTTCTCCAATTGTTTCGACAAGATCAACACTCATAGTATATGCGGGTTGAAAATATGGAATAATTTGCTCAATAATCTGAAGCATATCATCATTTAACTTAGTCATAATGCTAAGTTCAAATGACATATTATATGGAACAGGCATATAAGACTTTCTTGGTTTAGTCTTATCAGACGTTAAAGATGATAAAAACGTTTGAGTAGTTGTTACCTTTCTTGAAGTGTCATATGTCAATCCAGTAAATTCGAATGACATTCTAGGCAATGACATTTGAACTGGTTTGTTCAAATCAGAAACTTGTTCTAATCTTGCCAAAAACTTTTGAATTGGTCCATATGCAAGAGGAACTTTGATCGTGCTTACGACCGAATCTGAATTGTCCGTATGTTTAATTGAAATGTCATTAAACAAAGAACCAAACGAAACAATAGTTCTTCTTAATATTTCGTGGTAAAAATATTCAAACATTTGTCAGGAGATTACGATATACTATTTATGGATTTCCAAAAGGATTAGACTCACTGAAATCTATAATTGCATCAGCCTCAGATTCAATGGTATCGTTTTCGGCATATGTGTCTGTTGTATTATACTTATTGATTATTCTTACTTTATAAGTTGCTCCGGATTCAGAACCAGTTAATACATCACCATTCACAAAAGATCCTGAGATATTAGATACCTTCAGTAAATTATCAACCGAATTCCATTCTTTAACTAATGCAGTGGTAGAACTTATACTTCCAACGACTGTTTCATTATAGACATATGTTCCTGATCCAGAAAAATATGGAGAAGAAACTGTTATAGTTGGTGCTTCTGTATAACCAAGTCCAGCATTTGTAATATAAATTGCAGTAACAACCCCTGCGGTGTTTATGTGCGCTCTTGCAGTTGCTGTTACTCCAGCACCTGGAGCTCCACTAAATGTTACCGTTGGTTCTCCAACGTATCCAGAACCTCCAGAAGTTAAAGTAACTATACCAATGACACCATCACCAATAGTTGTTGTTGCCGCAGCTCCTGCACCCCCACCACCAACAAATGCAACTGATGGTGCATCGGTATATCCATATCCAGGATTTACAATTTCAACTCCCTGAACTTTATAGTTTTCAGTATTTCCATTACAATCAACCAGTCCACCAATGAGTGTTGCAATTCCAACTGCAGTTAGACCTCCTGCTGGAGCAGAAGAGATAGCCACTCTTGGAGATGATGTGTATCCGTTTCCTCTATTTGTAACAGTGATTAATCTTACACCACCATCTACAATTCCAGTAAAAGCTGTTGCGGTAATTCCCGCACCAACCATAGTTAGAGATTGAATATAACCTTCATCTTTCACATTATCATCAATTTCCTCAACTCCAGTGTCAATAACCTCATCCTCATATCTAAACAATTCGCATCTTAGTTCGTAAACATAAGTTTTTTGGAGTTGATAAAATGGTTTTTCATGCTCAACAAATTTAATTTCAAATAATCTATCTCCGAGTGGAAACCAAATTAAATCACCTTCTTTTGGTCTGGTTGACAGTTTGATATCTGGTATATTTTTTGTCAGTGGTGAAATATAGGTTTCAAATCTTTCTTTTGATATGATTAAACTTAAATCATTTAATGGTTGAACACCAAACTTTGAAAGAAGAGTTCCCTGACCCTCATACCCATCATAAGTGTCTACATATGCTTCTAATGGATACGCATTATCGAACTTGGATTCAATGACTTCTTTTATTATTGTTTTTTCTGTAAGGTATCTTCTTGGAATATAATAAACTTCAACTCCATACATGCGAAGTTGTTCGTTAATTAAACTTTGAACTAACGACTGTTCTGATTTTGATCCCTGAAGAAAAAATGGATTTAGCATATTATCCAATCATATCTAATGGTGGTAATTCGTATGTATTGGACATTTTTTCCATAATATCTTCAAGTTCTTTTTGTGCATCATCATAAATTTGTCTTCCGTTTAATTCAATACCACCTGGAAGTTTAACTCCATGGAATTTTATTAAATTCTGTCCCCATTGTTTTTTGATGAGAGAAGTTAAATACATCTTTAAAAATGAATCATTCCATACTCTAGAATAATCACTTGGATCTAAGGTTCTGTAACAATCTATAATTAAGTAAGTGCCTGCAGTCACTGAATCCCAATCAATATCTAAGTATAAACGATCTTGTCTCTTGTTAAATCTAATTTGTTTTTGTGTTGTAAGTAAAAACTCAATATCTGCCAAGTAAGTTTTTGTCATTGCATAAGTTAAAAGTTCAGTTGAACCCCAATAGTAAATATCGTTTAGGAAAAGTTGATACTTCACACTAAACATATTGTTTGTGATAGTATTAGTCCCATCAAAGTGAAATATCTTATTTACACCAATTACAGATGGTGGAATTTGCAGATAGTTTCCACCTTCGTAAAAATTAAATTGGGTTGTCAATCCAACATTATGATCTACCGTTATTGTACTGATACCAACTCCGGAAGTTGGTTGTGCCTTACCTCTATTAATATCGTCTTCGGTAATTTGATATTTTAAAAAAGTTGGGTATACTCCATCAAAATGTCTTTCTTGAAAAAACTGAATGGCGTCATCTACCAAGTCTTCAATTTGCTCATCCGCAACATTAATTTCCAGAACTGGAGCACCCAGTTTCCTTTTGCAATAATCAATTAATTCTTGTCTACTGGATGGTTGTGCCATTTATCTATTTACCCCTTAAGGTATTTATGGTGCAGAAGATATTCCAGAAATAACTAAAGCATTTCCACTTGCAAGTCTATAAACAGTAGATCCAGAACTTACAAGAACATCATATACGTATCTACCTTCACTCAAAGATCTTGTTGCCGTGCTGCCCAATGATAAATTAAATTTACCCTCAACAGCACTTGTAAAACCAACATTAAAGGTTGCTGCTGCATACATCGATGAACCAATAGAAACACTTTTTGCCATCTGTGATGAACCAGTCCATCCATCAAAATTGAAAGCAGATCCTGATGTAGTTTTTACGGTAAAACTATCAGTAAAAGTTGATCCTGTGTTGATTACAAGATTTGCCCCGTAAGCAACACCAGAGGTTGGATCAAAGGTAATTGTGTGAGTTGCCATTAGAATTTAGATACAACTTCTTGTTGTTTTAAGTAAAGTTTGATGTATGATTTTGAATAATTTCTCAAAATATCAATATTATCTATACTATCTATGTCTCTTGCAAGTTTTTCATATTCAAACATTTTATTGATGTCTTCCAAAATAATTTTATCTGGATCCATTAATTAACTCCTTTAGTAAACTCTTAATCTCACCCAGTTCATTCTTTACAGTTTCCATTTCACCCTCAATATTTTTTATTTTATTTGAGTCATTTTGTTTTGAGTTTCTAAGTGCAATATAATTGTTATATTCATTCATGTCCGTATTTAAAATTGCTTTTGTTTTTTGGTCACGTACTAGATTTACGTGACCCTCTACTTTTGCGTAATCCATAATTATGCGAGAGCAATAGTTCTAAGGTCTCTAAGTCTAGGTGGATATGCTTGATTTGTTGAAGTTCCAACAATCTTGACACTAAAGTATCTAAATGTTGGCAAGTTGTCAATTGTGAACTCAATATCCGTAAATTGTGCTTGATCACTAATCAATGCCAAAGTGTCAGATTTTGGTACAAACTTGTCTGAAGATCCATCACTATTTGAAATATCGATAACTTGACCAGACTGAAGAAGATTTGAATATCCTGGGAAAGGATAATAAATTAATTCTTCAGATGAATCTTTTGCAATTGCATAGAAAGCTCTCACATCATTATAGACATTCAGATATGCAGAAAGATAAAGTTTAATCGATGTTGCGGGAGATTCAAGAGAAATTGGATTTATTGCATAAACAAATGCATTAGGATCGTTAATTATGTCTGAAGTTCTGTTATCAGTTATATAATTTGTGATTGGTTGATTGACTCTATTGGAAGTGAGGATCATTGCAACACGATGCAAGTCAACAACAGGAGATAGTGAGGGGTTTGTGGTATTGAGGTTCAATGCCATTGTAAAGGATCTGTTTCCGGGTAAAGTTGTCAGTGAATTTGTCTCATTGACTCTGGAAGCAATCAATCTTGGAGAACTTAAGTAATTTACTCCTTTCAGAGTAATATTTTCAAACCCTTTATCGGTAAAGGAAATTTCGGAACCATCAACACTTGTTCCACCTATTGTTCTAATAGAAGCACTAATATTTGTTCCTGCAGGAGTTATATTTTCGACTATTGGAGTTATAACCTCATATTGAATGTTTTCTGTGGACTTAATCTTATTCCCACCAGTAGATTTGGTTTCATTCAGATAAAGTTTTGGTAAACTTGTTCCAACGGATCTATCGATTCCATTTGTTGACATATCCAGTTTAATGTTATAATAATCAAGATCAATAGAATCGGACACTGTTGAATCTGAGAGATTATGAACTTTGTTAATTCTTCTCAGAGAAACACCATCTAACTCATATTTGTAAACAAAATCTCCTGTAGTGTAATTAAATGCAAGAGTTGAATCAACAGATCTTGTGATTCCAATAAGTGAATTGGTAGAAACGCCAGTGTAAGAAATAATTTCTTGACCAATTCTTGCATAACCTGGATTTGTTGTTCCAACCCCAACATTTTCAAATGTTCCAAAGTTTGTAGAATCTGCAATAAGTATAGTTGAAGTTGAGGTTGATTCATAATCTGCAATCAGTTTTGTTGGAGTAACATCACTGATAACATTTGATATTTGGACTCTATTGAGAGTTGAGTGCATACCATGATTTTTTTGATTTACCTTGATATGCAAACCATCAGTAACAACAGTTGGTGCTACTGGAATCAAGACATTCCCACCAGCGCTTGCATTTAAGGTTGTTGTTACTCCCAAATTGTTAGTATATCTTACAGTCCCACCAGCACTAACTAAGAAATCTCCCTGAACATTATCCAAAACAAGTTCATTAATTCCAGTTATATCAGTAACTGAAAGTCTAAGATTTCTTCCAAGAGATGTAATTCCGATTTGAGTTGCTGTTAATACGTCACCAACTGAATAACCAGTTCCACCATTAGAAATTGTAGCTGCAATTGCAACACCATTACTAATTGTAATGTTTGCTGTTGCATCTCTTCCAGATCCAGTAATATTTGTCAAAGAAACATTGGAATATACTGTAGAACCAGATGAAGGTGTGTATCCTATACCAGAATTGGTTATAGTTAAAGGTCCAGTAGCAGTTCCTGCGGAACCAACATAAATTCCACTAGCATTTGAACCCAATTGAGTTATCGTATTTCCTAAAGTAAGTCCAGAATCTTGTACTGTAGATCCCAACCCAACTCGAATTTTCTTGGAAGAAAGTTCTAAAGCATCTTTAAGTAAGAATGGTGTCTGATCACTATCAATATCAAGAACAGGGTTATAGAAGTTGACATTTCCACTACTCGTAAATACTGCACGATTTAATGTAAACTTAATATCCTCATATTGACTTGCATTCCAAGTTGAACCATTTTGAGATTTAAACAGAGATCCAAGTGTCGGTTGTGATGTAACAACAACTTGTCTAGGTTCTGCCTGATTTGCGGTAGAAATATCTATTTCACCAAGTCTTGAAATCCAAATTGTATATTCATTACTTGTTGAAAGAACAACCAGAGAATGATACTGTTCTCCGGTAAGATAAACTGGAGATTCGAATACAATTCTTGTCTTAAGACTACCATCTTCAGAAACATTTACGTCTTTTGCGTCAATTACAACTTCACTAAAAGGATATATTTGTTCAGTAGGAAGTCCAAGTTTCATTGGACGTAATTGTACAATGACAGGTAATGTTTCATCTTTTGATCTGAAGAACAAATCAATAGAAGTAACAAAAATTCCAGATTTATCTTCAATGAAGAATGACTGTGCAAGTGGATCTAATATACAAGAACTCTTACCATAACCAAAATATCGTTCAGCTTCTTGTTGTTGAGCAATTACTCCTTTTCCGAGGATGGTTGCTTCTTGGCTATTAGCAATTTCTGTTTTAATTTGGCTAATAGCCTCTGAAATAGTTTTTTCCGGTTCCTTATTCAGAAGTTCAGCAATTTTAAAAGGATCAAAATATTTTTCTCCACCAGTATCTGGTCTTCTTCCAAGATAATCAACATATGCCTGCTCGACAGATTTTTGTACAAATTGGTCAACATTTGATGGACCTGGATCCACAGTATCTTCAGTTACTGCAGTGATCGGAACAAAAATTTCTTGTTCAGCTGGCTCTGGCGGTGGTGGTGGAGGGGAAACAGTAATAGTTTCTCCTGGTGGTCCTTGAATACCTTGAATACCTTGGATACCTCTCTCACCTCGTGGTCCTGGTGGTCCTGGTGGTCCTGGTATTGGTGGTTGTTGAGTTCCAACCAGAGTGACTCCAACAACTGAAGTATTAGTTGTGCTTGTAGAATTAAACTCTTGTTGGGACTTAGTTTCGAATCTAACACTTCTAACAGAAAGAATATTTTCTTGAACTTTATTTAAAGATCCTTTGGATTCAAACCTTTCTTCCGCACTAGTGGAAACAAATCCTGGAATTTGTGTATTTATATTGCTACTAGTAAGTCTAAAAAGTTTAGTTCCGGATTCAAATTTGGGGTTAGTGTCGATGTTTGGATCTGGAATATAGATACATCCCATTACAGTTCCTACATTATCAGTAACTAATCTAATATTAGATATAGTTGCTTGAGCTCCACTTGTTTGTCCCTTTAATTTCATTCCAACTTGAATATAACCAAAGAATTGATTTTGAACCTTTTCGGACAAACTAAATGTATCAACGTTGATTAAAGTTGAAGTTGAAGAGTATGAACCTGGTACGGTTTGATTCCTATCGTATGGGTTGTTTGTATATACGTCAGTTGGATTATTGTATGGACCATACTTATGATTTTGTTGAGCAACTCTAAAGGTTATAGATGGTCCATTTTGAACTTCTCCCTTTACAGTTTCTCCAACCTGGAAAGATCCAGAAACCATACTTATTTCCATCAACTTTGGAACAATATATTGACTAATATCAATTCCATCAAAGAAACCATAAACTCTTGTGATTGGTTTTAATCTCTTTGAGATAAACTCAATATTTCTAGATCTTGCAAAAGGAATTAACTGTGTACTTACTGCAGAATCTCCAAGACTGATATTATCAAACGTTTCTTTGAATATTTGTCTTGTTCCAGTTCTGGTTTTTGTTCCGGTTTTTGTAACTGTTTGAAAGTCTGTTCTAGTTCCAAGCGTTCCTACCCAAGACTCCTCAGAATAATTTTTAACATTCTCTCCAGTCCAAGTGGTTTCCCAAGATCCCCAAGTTACAGGACCATATCCAGTTTGAGGATCAAATCCACCAGCAGTTAACTGAGAAATAGTTGAGTTGTAATTTCCCTCAACAGATGTTGTTTTTGCCGAAAGTCTTGTAGTATCTACCCAAACATCAGATGATGGATTAAGTTCAATTGTTCCATAGTAATAATTGACTAAGAATGGAGTTACATTTTCAACTCTTGTTGCAAATGGTTGAGATATATATTGAACCTCACCATATTCAAGAGTTAAAACCCTACCAGTTCTTCTTACACCAACGCCGTCTAGATCTGTAACAAATCTTTGGTCGATTTGTGGACTTGCAGCTGTTCCAATTCCAATTAAAGCATTTGATCCAAGAACCAAATCAAGTTCTGTGGTGTAGTGTGAAGGTCTTAATTCGGAATTTTTAACATCAATACTATTTTTAACAATTGTCTTTTTAATTTGTGAGGTTGTTGATGAGAAATCATCAACAAAGAAACCTGATTTAAATCTATTTAATCCATCAGCATCTCTAATATAAAGATTAGACGTATCAGATTCTAAAAGGGAAAGTGAGGTATAAAACTCCAAATTCTTAATCCTAGTATCAAGATTACTAATATCAGACATTCTATATCTTTTGTGCTGTTTCAAACTAACACTCACTTCATCAATGTCACAGAGATAAGCTGGTAAAGTTAAAGTTGCAACCTCTAAGGTGTTTTCAATAATATTTGGAGGTAGTGGAGTTTCTTCTGGTGTTCCATTTACTAATTGGAATACTCCATCTTTGCTCAAGAAAATTTTATCAATTCTTGGTAGATAGAATGAATAATCTAAAAGAATGGATTCGTCTGATGCAAGAACATTTGAGGCAGAATTTCCTTGTGAAGTAAAGTCTCTTGCTTGGAATTCAAATGGAGACAATGTTGATGAAGTAAACTCGGATACTCTTGGTCTAATGTCAATAATATCTGATGTTCTTATAGAATTAATAAATGGTAAGTCACAATAATCAAACTGTTCATAAGAATTTACTGTAGTGATATCTCCAGTATCTGAAGATGAAAAATCTGCATACTCAAATACAATTTTCAATCTTCTTGTTGGTTCTTTAGAAGATGGTTTTCTGATTATTCTAGAATAATCATAGATTGTATCTCTTCGTCCATTATCAAATATAAAGTTTGAAGTGATATTATTATCACCGATGCTACTGTCAGTTATTACTGCAGTTATGCCAGATTCCTTAAATGTAATTACTTCACCTGTCACAAAATTATTTGAGTTTAATGATATAAAATTGATTGTTAGATCATTAACTTTTCCAGCATAAAGTCCAACAAATTTATTGTCCTTTCCAACAAATTCTTCTCCAACTAAAAGATCACCTGTTTTATTTGTTGGACCACTTAAAGATGTTAAAGTTAATGTTGGTAGTGATGCATCAGAAGTTCCACTTGATTCAAAAACTCCATGAATCTTAAAAACGTCTGGAACTAAAAGACAAATTTCTTCATCTTGAACTCTAGTCCCATATCCAGAACCAAAAGTCAGTCCATCATTTAAAGTAGATGCACCAATACCTGATTGTGAATATTTGGATTTTTCAACTACTATAGTCTTAACTCTATTTCTATTTTTAATTTTTGACTTTACATTAGTTTTTCTTAAAGTCGCAATCAATTTTGCAGGACTATCTGTTCCCAATCCATTAATTGTTAATGTTGTCCCACCACTGGTAAATACAAACTTATCAGAACTTAAAGGTTCTGTAGTTCCATCAGATCTAATAAGAACATATCTTTCTTCATCAAAGGGTAAGAAAGTCTCGTCAGCAGATCCTGATTTTATTGCTCCAGTAGAACTTGATGTAATTGTTACGTCAAATTGTTTTCTAATTGGTAAATCGGATGTTGTTAAATCTATAGAAGCAACATTTCTCTTTGGTAGTGCTGTGTATAAGGTATTATCTACAGAAGACTGGAATTTTGAGGTTAATACTCTAAAGTCGCTGGGATTAATTGTGGTTGTTGGGAGACCACCATCACAAACTCCAGAAACTGTTGTTATCCCAGAAATTACAATTGAATTTTGTGATACTGATGTTACTTTTGAAAAAGTTGGAACTGATAATCCGGGATTTGAATATGCAACAATGTTTCCAACAGTTGCAATTCCAACGAAATATTTTGATAAATCTGCACTTGTTACTGTACTAACTCCACCACTAGATGCACTAATATTAACAAGTCCAATTTGATTCAAGGTAGATTGAATTACATCCGCGTTGAATGTTGAAGCAGTTCCAACAATTCCATAAACTGATTTTACATCACTAGTGGAGTATGAAGTTATCGCAGTAGATACTCTATTGTTTTCTATACCATCAAATATAAAACTTTCTCCAACAGCAAAAAATCCTTTAGTGTTATATGCTGTTATAATTCCGGAATTTGTTACAGAATATCTGAGAAATCCTACAGCACCACTGGACTTACCTTTAATATGAGTTGGTGTTGATAATGTAATTGGTTCATTCAGTGTTATCTCTGTATAGGTTTGAATGTCATAGAATGATGCATCCCAAACATTTGTATCTGGATTTGTAGAATCATATGAACCAGATTCTAATGCAAAATCATAAACTCTAGCAAGACCAATTTCTTTACCTGAGGATGATGTTGCTGTTGCACCAATTCTATCACTTCTTAAACTTACAGTATATGAAGTTGAAATTCCAATAATCGGAGAACCACTCACTCTGTTTAGTGAATATGTTGGTCCCGTCAAATAATTAATACTTTGATTTTGAAGTGTTTTGGTAGTTCTTGGTTTCGGAAAATCCAAATATATTGGACTAATATTTTCTACTTCGTATCCCTGAACGTAAGCTTTGGTTGGACTTATCGCATAAGTTCCGAGATTATCACTCGGAACATTATTGTTGTAAGTTGTTTGGTCTTCAAAAAATACTCCTGTATTGCCTTTTAAATTATTTAAAGTTTCTTTTACTTGTATTCCTGGGGGAATTACATAATAATCTCCAGATTCGTCGTAAGTTCTTCTAGCAAATTCTTTGGATAACTCGTTATATTGAGTATCTTTTCTTATTTGAGTAATTTCACCATCACGAATAATCATCAACTCAATAAAGTTACTATACTTAATACCATCATCTATGGGTTTCTTGGTAAGAAATGCTCTAATTCTTAACCTATCAGCTCCAGGTGCAGTATAATTTGAAAATCCTTTTGCATTATCATTTAAAGTACTATCAGAATCAGAATTTACAATTTCTTCAAATACTTCTAAACCAACTCTGTATGATGGAGTGTTGCTATATGGTTCAAGAATTATTGTCTGTTCTGGCAGATCAATAAAGTACCCACGAATATAGTAAACACCAGAAGTTAAAGTTACTGCAGACCCTGTAGATAGTGCATTTTCTGGTAAAATAGTTGCAATACCTTCTCCCGGTTGGATTGTTATTGTGCCATTTGATAAACCATTCTCAATGATCAAAGATTCTCCATTGAGAAATTTATCATTATCGTTTGAAGTTTCTAAGTAATTTACGTAGAGAGTATAAGGTTCTCCGGGAAAAGCAGATCTATTCAGATATGCTTTTACTCTTGCTCTTACTCCAGAAACTGAACCAATAACAACTTTATTGAGTAAGTCTGAAAGATAATTAGATACTGAAATTCCAGAAAAAGACCTTTCAATTAATACTGAGTTAAAGGTATTTGCATAGTGAATGCCACCACCTGTTACAGAATCCCCTTCCTTGAAAACATGATTTCCAAACTCTTCAATTTGATTTTGGAGAATCGATTGAATAGTTGTTAATTCTCTTGCTTGAACAGGATATCCTGGTTTAAATAAAACCTTATGATAATTTTTTGACGAGTCAAAATCATCAAAGTAGGGTGAGACGTTGAGGTTAGTTTCCTGTGGCATGATTCCTTAGAATTGCAAAATAACTTTGATATCTTCTTTTTGATTGATAGACCTAGTAATTGAAGGTCTATTATCTACATAAATTATATTTCCAGAATACTTTTTAACTTCTGGATTAGAAACACCATTGGTAAATGACTGTCCAAGGTAATATGTTCTATTATTTATTTGGGTAGATATACCTGTAAAATTTGTATCAATACCCAAAGTTGCACTACCACCAATTATATTAACCGATCCTCCAGTAGATGGAGTTGCAGTAAATCTATTAAGTTGGAATCCATATGTTGGATTTGTTTTCAATGATCCATCAGTATTGAATCCAACTAAACTCTTATCCTGCCAATACTTTAAAACACCAGTATTTTGGTCATATGAAATGACTCTACCAACCGCAGTGGAACCAACACCAATTGTTTGAGTAACTGTGCTATCCGCAGTAAATGTGACGGTACTATATCCAATTCCAGTCAATTTAACTGCATATGCTGCACTTGCTTTATCTAATGTTAATGTGGTTGATGAACCAAATAATTGTGGGTTTTCGACAATTCCAACTCTTGCTATTTGGTTTCCAGTAATAAAATCTGGATTTTCTGTATCATTTTCAATTCTAGAATAAACTAAAACATTATATGCTCCTAGTTCTCTGTAAATATCCGCACCATGACCTCCTTGTGGAGGAATAATTACATTAAAAATAGGAGATGTGGATCCAGTTGGAACATTACCCGACACAATATCTACTGTTCCATAAGTATATCCAGATCCACCTTTGGATATTGTTACAGATTCCACTTTAGAATCATTATTAATAACAACAGTTGCTTCTGCTCCAGAACCATCACCTTTGATTGGAACTCTAGTATAAGTTCTATTTGCAGTTCCAAGTCCAACACCACGATTTGTAATGGTTACAATTTTTAACTGACCACTAGATGCTGCATTGTTTCTTACTGCTGCATCCGTTGAATTTGTTGCCCAGTTACTTGGAACAGGCATAAAGTTTGTCGAATCAAACTTCACCAGTTCACTTGGTTTGATGGTATAAAGATACTTCCATACATATCCATCACCACTATCACCTGCAGTTCTTGGTTCTAAATCAGTAAATGTTGGTTGGTCTAATGATGGTCTCCCTGTTGGATTTTCTGGATCAGTTCCATTTTGAAGACAAATATAAACTCTATAATCTTCATTTACAACATAATAATTTGCAGAGTATAAATTTGTTGCTCCAGATGGTTTTGATGTATTTGTTCTGCTGATATCATGACGATACATGTCATAGGTAGTTCCTGAAATCCAGGTGATTTTTCTAATCACTTGACGAATATCACTTTCTCCAATTTTTTTCAATGCAATCATAGTGTCCCAATAATCATTCTCCTGTTCAAAAGAATCTTTTGGTGCGGGAGGAGTTGTGTCCCATGAGGATGAGTAATCAGTTGCATTTGGGAGACCTACAAAAGAATAATAAGAGTTTGTTGAAGAAATTGCTGCAGAAACAAAATTCTTCGCATTTAGTATTCTTAATTGATCAGTTATAATTGCTGACATTTTACGAGTTTTTTATCTATTTATTAGTTATAATTTAGATATTTCAGTGGATTGTATCTTAAGACTATTGGTGATGTTGATACTCCAGAAAGTGCATTGTTGTATGATGTAAATGTTTTTGGATCCAGTCTAGTTGAAGCAGAAATTCTTCCCCAACTATATTCACCAAAGAAACTGCTATAACCAGTACCAGTTAATCCATTGTAGTTTTCAACACTAACTGTTACCTTGGCAACATAAGTAACTCCAAATCCAATTGCATCTGTTTGGGCAATTGATACAGCAGATACTTCGTAAATATTATCCAAGAAAGAAGTTCCTACACCAACAATAGATGCATCTTGTCTAAGTGAAGTAACTCCACTTCCAATGTTAGAATTATAAACTACAAAATAATATCCAGTTTGAATACCACTAACTGTTATTCCAGTTCCAACAATAGAATTATCTCTAAGGAAAGAATTTTCTGGAATTACAAAATCAAATGTTATTCCTGTAGATGCAACTCCAACTGAAGTTGTAGAAATTCCAGAAATAATTCCAAAATCACCAGTATATTCAACAGAAGATATTTCTTCAACATAACCAGAAACCTTAGGTTCTTCTATCAAGACTGATGGTGGATTTGATATTGTGTACCCAGTTCCAGGTGAAGTGATTACTATGGAAGTTACAACTCCAGATGTGATAGAAGAGACTGCAGTACATGCTTGAGTTGATCCAAGACCCACTGGATTTGATACAGTTACTGTAGGAGCAGATGTGTATCCAATTCCCCCATTAGTGATAGAAATTGAACTAATTGTTCCTGCAATAGAAACAATTGCAGTTGCTGATGCTCCAACAATACTATCCTGGGATAAGATTATGATCTTATCTTGACTTGTTGAATTTTCTTTCAAACTATCAAAGAAAGTCTTAACACTTTCAACAAAAATAACCGTAGATCCAACTCCAACTGACTGAATCAATCTTGTGTTTGGATAAATCAAAGGTTCGTAAAGAATTCTATCTTTAGCAACTGCAGATCCATCTATAAATCTATCTTCGGTTTGTCTGCACCAAATCAATGGTCTTTCATAATTTTGATTGATAGAAATTCCAGGACCAGCATAAATGTTTGTTTCAATACTATCCGATGAATTAATCTTTGTTACAACTCTTTCATCTTCTTTAAATCTAATATTATCATCATTTAATCTAACATCATCACCAATTTTTATGGTTTCAAGAATATCAATATCTAAAACGTCAACAGATGATGTTCCTTGATAGAATAGAATTTTTGAAGTATCACCAGACTTTGGTGGTTCCGTAAATGTAATAAAACTTCCACCATTAAAGACATAACCTTGACCAGGAACTTGTAATATATCATTGATAAAGACCAACAAAGTTGCTTCAACATCTATAGGAGATCCTGTTTTTGCTCTAATGGTTTTTTGATTTCCATCTACTTTAATTGGGAATGATACAGTGATTCCGTCAAACAGAGAATCTAATGGATCTATAATTAATAAACTTCCCAGAGACCATCCAGCAAAACTGTCGGTATATGTTCTATCAATAGTAATTTGGAATTCTTCGAATGGTAAAGAAGTATCTGTTTGAATTCCAACAGTTCCACCAATGCCAATTGTTAGAATTTCGCCCTGACCGTAATCATATCCAAGATTTGTAATCTCAAAATCAATTACACTAGAACCTTGACCAACAACAATATTTGCCACTGCTCCAGTACCAAAACCTGGAGTTGATGATGAACTATAAATTAGTGGAATATTCGAATATGAGAGTGGATCATCAAAAATTACAATAGGTGGATTTGTTGAAGTATATCCTGCTCCAGGATTTGTAATAGCAACACTTACAATATGACCATTACTTACTGCAGCAGTTCCTATAAATTCAATATTTGGAGTTCCAGTGCTTGAAGTAGCAATACCAACATTTACAACAGTTTGAATACCAGATCTGTACCCAGAACCACTATTACCAATACTAATTAATGAAATAGTTCCTAAACCAGAAACTACAGCTGTTCCTCCTGCAGACACTAAAGGTTGATAACCAAATCCTGCAGTAGATCCAACAGAAACGATGACTCCACCTAAAGGAACATTTGCAGTGTTTATGTCATATGAAGTTGAAGATATGGATCCAGTAAATTGAATGCTGGTAATTCCAACATTTTCCAGTAAATCATAGTCTCCAATATCAACTCCATCAAGAACTTTTTTGGGTCCTTGGAATATTTGATTAACGAGAATAATCGCATTGTCAGTTGAGAAACCAGTTACATTTGATCCATCAGAAGTTAAGTTAAATGATGTTGAGTATCCAGTAAACTGAGATGAAATATCATCAAACACATAGTTGTTACTGTATGGTTCATCGGTTGTATTTGGAATACCAGATCTCATAAAAGATCTTCCACTAAACGTAGAGTGAGTTGTTATTCCAGTATAATCAATTTCATCAGGTCTATTTGTTGTTGTTCCGATTGGAGTTTGTCCATATGGAGCAGTGATAAAGTTAATTTTATTATCAACAATGTTATAATCACCATCAACTTTTGTAACTAAAGCTCCACTTGAATGGGTTGAAATACCAGTGCCCATCCAAGGTCTTTGTACTAAGAGAACGTTTGTACTTCCAAAACCAACAGTATTAATTCTCATAATTTCATCATCAATCTTCACCAAATCACCACCAAAGAATGATGTTATACCAGAGACAGTAATTATGTCATCAGTTATAAGTGATTCTTGAGATAGAGTAGTTGTAACAGCAGTAGAAACAATAGGAGACTGAATTACATTATCAATACTAACGACAACTCTCGAATTTTGTTTTTTTGATGTAAATGAGTGTAAAGTACCAATACCTACAGATGTTATGGTGAGTGGACTTGGAAAGTTTCTAAGTGCATTTTCTGCAGAAGAAGCAAGTCTTATTGAAATATCATCAACTTTAATCGCATAAACAGTTTGTGGTAACTTGTCAGTTGTTCCTACTCCAACAATAGATTCTGTTGCAATGCCAATTGCTTGACTTGTTCCAGCACCAGCATAACTGTAAATCAACTCTTCACCGGTAACAAAGAAATGATTTGGAATTCTAATTGTATTATTTGAAATATTTACAACAGATGAGGCACTTCCAACAAAATATCTTTCAAAAATTGGTAACTGATTATGAGTTAGATTAAATGAACGTTTAATATCAGTTTCTGTTCCGGTATATTCTTCAAATCTAGAATTTATAGATGCATTATTGAAATCTATAGTAGTATTTGTGTTTTCTGTATCAACCAAACGCAAAGCATTTTGGAAAATTCTTACTTGAACATCAATATTTGCAATTGGAGTAAAGGTTAATTGTGTTTTTCCTCCAGATATTGTGCAGTCAAAATCTCCTAAGTTATTATCGGTTTGTAAAATACCAAATTCAGTTAACGATGGGGTTGTTCCATCATCAGCAACAATAATTTCGGAAATTTGATATTTACCATTAGTAGTATCTTCTATACTTGCAACATAATAAGCACAAGAATAATCATTTGAGTACTCAGAAACTATATTTGCTACTGGTGATACACTAGATGCAATAGAAGTTATTCTAGAATCTAAAATTGTAGTATTCAAAGTAGAAGTCGATACACCAGTAGATGATGTATTTGCTATAGAAATTCTAAGTGTATTAACTGTGTATGTGACACCTAGTCCAACATTAGGGGTAAAGTCAATATTTAAGTCAGATTCTGACAAATATGCACTATATGTTCCAAGTCCAGGTGATGCTGGAAGTAATAGTGAATCTGTTGATAGTTGACCATATTCTAAAAGATCGACATTAGTTCCATCGTGAATAACAGTTAATTCATCATATTCAAAATACGAATTATCAACTGCACTATACTGAACCAATATTTTGGATGATCTATAAGTCGATGCAATACCAACAATTGTAGTTGATGAACTTGTGCCTGAAGGTATGGTTTTAGTACTACTTGATATTTTTACAGTATCGCCAAGATCAGTTGATCCAATACCTGCGATAGAATCTTCGATATTATATGCAACTAAACTTAAATTATAATCATTTACTATGTACTTATTTGGATAGAATAAAAGTTGTCCTTCAGATCCAATAATATTAAAATCGAAAGAACCTAAATCTGATACTGTTTCTACTCTTCCATATTGATTCAAGAAACCTACACTGTTGTTGTGCAATAAGGTTACTAAAAGTATTTGTCTTTCACCAGTAAATCTCTTATCAATTGCATAAGTAATATATTTTTTACTTCTTGCAGATTCTAAAAGGAACAAGTCGGCAGAACTGTATATTTCAGGTCTTGGATTGCTATTAAATTCACTGCTTATATCATCAACTATCAAAACACGATTTCCAACTGACTCAATATAATTTTGAATTGTTCTCGACTTGAATATTATTTCATCTGAATAAATTGTAGAATCTATATTTAAAGTTCTTTCTGTTGCCAGATCAAAATCATTGACACAATTAAGATCAATAACTGAAATTAAATCAGAAATTCCAACAAAGTCTCCAAGATTTTGATCAGTATTAATTCCAACATTTTCTAAATCCTCAGATTCTACAATCAAATCACTAAACTTTTTAAATCCTACAGTATGATTTAAAGAACTTACTGCATTATTCCAATCTTCGTATTCAACTTTTGATTTGAGTGAATACGAGAAATATTGGTAATAATCACTATCATGCAATCTTTGCAGACTGTTATTTAAAAATCCAGTTTCAGTAATCCAACCTTTCTTAACTATAGAAGAAGAATCTACAGAATAATTTGAACTTACATTAAAAACAGAGACTATACTTGCAATAGTTTTTGAAGAAGATCCTATAATAGTTTCGCCTACAACAAAGTTTTTATTTGAAGAAACTTTCAAGTAACCATTTCTATTATCCCAAGAGTTAACACTACCAGATGCAGAATTTGAAGATACAATTTCATTTCTAAAGAAATTATTTGATACTATTGAAATATCAAATAATGGGAAGTGTTTTACTGGAATTGCTCTTCCTGCGGAATTTATAGGATCATAAGTACCAGCAATTTCTCCCTGTTGCAAATAATCTGAAAGATTATATGTTATTGTGGCATTTGCTCCACCAATATTTGGATCTCTTTGAGTAATAGTAAAGAATGTATAATTATAATTTGCGGAATTATATCCTCTAGCAGTGCTAGCAATACCAACACTAATATTTTCAACAAAAATAGATTCTCCAACTTCAAATGGGAAATCGTCAATAGAACTAAAACTTGCACCAAGTGAAACAGTTACATCCTTAGTTGAATTATTGAATGATACCGATGAAATAGGAATTCCATTTGAATTATTGATTGGTATTATAGTTGGAATTCTGTTGTTTAATGATTCAGTATTTTTAAATATTTTTACTTCATCATCACCAAGATTATATCTAATATCAACATCAGTTATTCTTTGATTTGTTTTCCCATCCAAAACAATTAAGTTGGGTGCAGTCAAATAATTAACTCCAACCGAACTTATTCCAATTTTATTAAATGAATAAAATGGTTCAACTCTTAATATTTGTGGAACTTGAGTCTGTGGTCTTAAAGTCTTATCTGAAGAATAATCAAATCCAATATCTTGTATGTTAGTGTTTAAAATCTTTCCAATGGAAGTACTTTCTGGTATAAGAATTGCACCATTTCCATAAACGGATAAAACCCCAAAAATTCCTGGTAATTTTTTATACTCTCTTCCCTCAGAATTTACATTTACTAATGAAATTGAACCATAAGCAGTATTAGAATTTGTTGAATATCTAATTATTCCATCATTTTGAGTATAAATCGATTCACTTGGACTTTCTGTTACACTGAAAGTAAATGTAGTTGATCCAATTCCGGTTAATAGATGATCTTTATTTAAAATATTAGAAACTAGAATTAATGAATTATTATTTTTAATATTTTCATTGTCAGTTGAAATTTGCTTTTTTACATCTGTATTTAAATCTGGATTTATTGGATTGAGATTATAATATAAAGTTTGGGGTAAAGAATCTGATACCTTTAATGTAAGTCTAGCATCTGCACTAATTCCTACAATACCACTCTTGACAACTTCAAAAGTATTATTTGAACTGCTAGAGTAAAATTTATTTTTATAATTATAATCACTGTAAATATTGAAATCAAAAGCAGAATATGAAATAGAATTATTTTCAAATGACAGTGAAGAATCTGAAAGATCAAAGATGACAGTTTTATTTCTTTCAAGTGCTATTGGTGGATTTATTTTAGAAATAGTTCCTGAAGAAGCACTAGTAATATCAACAACAATTGGATTTTCTTTTGTGGAATCAGTTATAGTATTGCACAACTTGAATTTATTATCACTAACGACATAAACGTAATATATTCCATTTGAATCTAAACCACCAGAAGGAGATGCTGATGTATGTAATACCTTTTCTCCCGTTACGAAACCATGATTCTCTATGGTAATTGAGTTATCTAAGATATCAACATCTGCAGATAAGAAATTCTTTGGATTGACAACTAACTTTCTATGATAATCATTATACTGGATATAAACAGTTGTTGTTATTCCAGAAAGAACTTCCATAAAGACTCTATCATAGATGTTTAATCCATGAGTAGATGCTGTAGATACAGTGACATAATTTTTATTTACGTTACCTCTTAAAATATTTTGAGAATCTGTTACAAAACTGTGGTTATTTCCAGTTCCAATACCAGTAAAATAAAGAGTGTTTATATACACACTACTATTGACACCAACAAAAGATCCATTAGTTCCTAAACCTACTTTTGAAGTTGATATTCCAATCAAATCATTTGATATTTTTGCAGTATAAACTGTTTGACCATTTGTTAATGCAAAGTTTGAAATACCATCTGTAGAAATAGCAATGGATCCACCACCATTTGTATTGTAAACTAATTCATCTCCAGTATTTAAGTTGTGATTTGGAATATAAAGTGACTTTGTTGGAATGAAAATTTGAGTTAACCCAACACCAGGATTTGAAAAAGATAACGTATATCCTATTCCAACACCACTTGTAGTGCCAACTCCAACTGTTTCGTTTGGATCAAAATAAAATTCTTTAGTGTATTCGTATTGATATGGTGTATTTACTATTTTGGAACTAAAATAAAATTTTCTTGGTTCTTCTATTAGTAGTGATGAACCGGTGTGTGAAGAACCGACAGTTCCATCATATTCTCTTAAAACTCTTATTCTTGAAGATTCTGGGTCTATATTAAGAACTTTTACTTTTTCAGTTCCTATTCCTAAAATATCATTTTCTCTAATATTTGGATAAGATAAATTTCCAGTTATGCTAAAATAAGTTATGATTCCAGTAATTGAACTTTCTGGAATATCTGCTTTGAGTGCAAATGAATCTGTAGATATACCTACAACGAATAAAGATTGAAGATTTGTTCCAGTTGTATTCAATCCACTAACTGAGATGATGTCATAATTTTTTAGATTATGTGGAGAAGTTGCAAATCCAATGAAGTATCCATTGAGATTAATGGGAGCAAATTCCACATTCGAAATACTGGTGCTAGCAACACTAATATTAGATATTTTTTTGCCAGCAACTAACGAAACACTAGCATCTGCACCAATTCCACCAGTTTCTGAGTTGTCAAAAATTAATTTATCACCAACTTGGTAATTTAGTCCACCAGTAACAATGCCTATTGATTGTATCTTACCTGAAGATACACTAACTATTTCAGTATTTTGACTTTGTATTTTATTTTGATCGACTAGAAAATCATATGATGAATTTTGATCATTTAAGTTATATGGAGTGGTATTTCTAACATAATCTGTAGAATTTAAATCAACATCATCCTGATTTGAGTATCTATCAAAATTATACTCTATTGGTTTTGATTTAAATTTATTTCCAACAAAATATGGAAATTCTGGTTTTCTATAATTCCTGAATGGTGGTGAGGATTCTAAGGATTCGGTATTTATTGTTGTAAAATACGCATAAATTCCATTTGGAAATTCTGGGGTGATTCAAAATCTTCCATTAAACTCATCCAAATCACCAGATTTTTTATAAGAAAAATCATTTACAAAAAATCCATCAGGATAAACACTATTTCCAAAAGAATCAACTGGATTTGGTCTATCTGGTAGTACAGATAACTCATATCCAGATTTCATCAGTTTTATTGATCCACCAGTCAATGAAGAATACCCATATGGGCCATAGATTGGATTTCCATCATATGCCCAACCAATTATTGGGGAGTGTGTATCTGATAAAACTTCTCTTCCATTTTCCAATCTAAGATCTGGAGAATAGATTGTTACTCCATCAACAACTTTGGTTCCTGATACTGACTGTCTTAACTTTCTTGGAGAGTATAAGTGTGAATATTGGAGACCAAATGACTGATTAGTGCCTTTTGTTATTACACCATCATCATCTGTTATTTGATCATTTTGTAAAAGTCTTTCGAATAAATTAATTGACCATAACTTGGGAGTAGAACTGAATTGTGCGCTAGAACCTGATGCAATAACTGTAATTGATGTATCCGAAGGAGTATATCCAAACCCACCAGCAACTACCTTAACCTCAGTTATTACTCCACTGGATAATATCGGTGTTAAAATTGCCCCTGACCCAGAACCAGATACTTCCAAAGTTGGTGGAGAATTATATCCAGAACCAGAATTTAAAATTAAAACTTGTTCAATTTTACCATTAGATACAATTGCCTGCAATTGAGCACCAGACCCAGAATTTAAAGTAAATGTTGGCTGTCTATTATAATTGATAATTTCCGATGATCCATAACCAACTCCACCATCTTCAACAAAAACAGATGTAATTTCTCCTCTAAAAATTGGTTGAATAGTTGCATTAAAATCCTGATCTGTTCTTGTGGAGACACCAATTGCACCAGAAATTGTTACTTGAATTTCTGGATAGTTAAATGATTGGATTCCAGATCCCGTTGATTTCAAATCAATGTATTGACCACTTCTATAGTAAAAATCTGCACTTGTTGAACCAACTCCAACTTGAGACAGTTTAAAACTGTCATCATTAATTTTAGTTAGATAATAAGATCCTTGAGATAATCCTTCAATTGCTGATGTTCCTGGAACATATGAAATTATTTCTCCACTTCTATACCTATGATTTTTTGCAGTAATTGTGTTGGATGATGTATTAATTCCAATCGAAGAAACTGTTACTTTTCTGTTTTTATATCCACTTCCAGGATTTTCAATCGATATAGAACCAAGAATCTTTTTGGGATTTGCTGATTTTACGACATGATTGCCAACACCATATGAAGTAAGATCAACTACATTTACTTCAGATATTGCGTCAAAAAAAGTTTTGTGGAATTTAACTGTAAATGAATCTTGTACTGAGACGTAATATGGAGAATCAGTTGATAATCCCCCAACAGCAGTCTGCCCATCAGTTTGGTAAATTACTAATTCACCATCTCTGAATTTGTGATGAGTAGAGAATGCTACTGTATTATTTGTTAAATCTACAAGACTTGCAGTTTCTATAGAGTTAAAAGATGCGGAGTGACTAATAGTAATAAGATTTGGTTTTGCTACTGCACCAGATCCATTTCCTCCCGTTATTGTAATGACGGGATTTTCTACATAGTCAAATCCACTATCTGTAATCTCAATTCTTTCTAATTTTCCTTCTACTTCACAATACGCAGAAACACCAGATCCAACAACATCACTTACCTGTAATACTGGTGGATTGATTACATCATAGTTGGATCCACCAGAGGTAACATCAATTTCTTCTATTGGTCCATAATATACAACATCATTGGATTTATAGTTTAGAATCTCAACTCCGTTAATGAGAATACCAGTAAGTCCTGGAGTAGTTTCATGATCTTCCTCATCATTAACTGCATCGGAAATTTCTCTAATTAGTTTCTGAGGTTCTAGTTTTTGATAAGCAAAAGAAGTGTACTCTAAAACATTATTTGATACTGTTCCGGAAATAGATACATATTTTTCATTGTAAATATTTGATCTACTTCTAGAAAGTTTTATAGTATTTTCATCAACAACTTTTACAAAATAAATCCCTTCGGAAATATTTAAAGTGTTTGTAGAACTTACAGGTCTATAAGTTACAGAATCTCCTGTATAAAGTCCATGATTATTAATTGTTATCTCCTCACCACTAAAAGTTCCGGAGAAAATAACTGATCTATTGTTGATATTAAGTGGTTGATCGAGATAGTTTGGTATTGATGGAGATGCAACATAAAGAGAAGTTCCATCAGCATACACATTTTGAACGTTGGTTGTATAGATGCTGAGATCTGGATAGTTATTTGAATTTACTCTAGACAGTACTTTTTGAATAGTATACTTTCTTTGAGTGTCTAACTGACCTTGACCTCTAATTGTAAAATTATTTTGATTTGAAATAGAAATAATATCAGTTGTTCTTTCTGTTCCATCAGTGAAGATAATCTTTGCAGAATCTCCAATTACAAAATTGTGATCATCATAAGTTGTTACATTATATGCAAAGTTTGAACTATTTTGAAGTGTTATTGATTTAACTTCATAAGAAGTTGCAATATTATAGTACCAGTTATTTGCGATGTAAGAAGTTAAACCAATACCTAAAGTTTTAGTTGTTATCTTATCACCAGGTTCGTAATAAAAGGTATTTGGATATAAATCCAAATCAGAAAGAACACCAGTGACTCTTACTTTAACAACATTCGATGTGCTTAGTCCAGAATATCCATAAGCATAAGAATCAATTCTTAAATCCTGAGTAGAATCAATTGAACGATCAATTCCGGAGCATCCAAAAAATTGATTTAAAGTTTTTGACTCATATGTAATAGTCGATGAAGTTCCGTCAGTATAATCTGCAATTAAAGTTCCTGAATTTGGAAATCCAGCAGTAGAATCTACATCAAGTGTTGTTGATCCAGTGGAAACTGATGTAATAAGTTTTGTCTGTGGATGTATTGAAAATTTGCCAAAAACAGATCCCTCTACAGATATATCCTTGTCAAAATCATAATCTAAACTTATAACATAGTAATCTTTATTACCTCTTACTATTTTTTGAACATCGTTTATAGATCCACTTGCACCAGGAAATATATCTGTTTGATCTTGGAATAAAGTTCTATTGATAAGATCTTCAGGATTTCCTTCTAAAGACTCCACTACTAAGTCTCTAGATACTCTATACTTTGCATCAGAAGGGATGAATAGGTAATCTCTTGGTTTGATTACTTCAACATCTTCACCATAAAGTGCTCTGAACAAGATTTCGAATGATTGATCTGTTCCTTTTGAAGAATAGAAATCTTTAGATTGTTTAATAAAAAGATTTTGGTCAATTCCAGAATATAATGATCTATCTTCAAATCCTGGAATTACTTGTTTTTTTACTTTATTTAAAAATTCTTTTAAGAAAATAACACTTAAGTTATTGACTGTAGATCCTGATGAATGTGTAGAAATGTCAGATTGAGAAAATACAAGTTCATCTGGCGTGTTTAATCCCCTGTAAGAAGTAATTCCACTAAATCCCCTTACACATCCAGTAAATGAATTTGTGGTGATGCCAGTGTATGTAATGATTTCAGAATCAATCTGAATCAGTCCATAAGATTGTGGGAATCCATATGTAGATGTTACTGTGATAGTTTCATCTACAAAATCAACATCACTAGAAATCGTGGTAGAATCAGTTAAATTAGTTAAACTATCAACTTTTATATACTGATCAATATTTTGTAGAATATCTAAAGTAGATCCTTGACCTTCTAAAGAAAGATAATATTGAGATAAGAACTCTCCAGCTAAGGGGAATTCTTCTTTTACAAACCCTGGAAGTTGGTTTGCAACGATTGAAATAATTTTGATTCGTGTATCTACCATTTCTTACAGTCTTACTAGGTTCCCGTTTGTGTAACTTGAAGTAGTCGTATATGTAGTTCCTGATGGATTTGCTCCAGAGGAAACATCATCCGATAACATATTTAATATACTCTTATTAATATCTAGTTGTAAATATAAATCCTGTAATCCAATGATGTCATTAGACTTTGGAACCACTGCAATTTCAATGATTGATTGTCCTTGGACATTTTTTAATGTAGAAATGAAGTTTACCGAGTTAAGTAAAATTTCACCCTTTTCATAATTAATAGTTCCTACAGATCTTCTTACTATTGCTGGTTGAGTTGGAGAGTCTAACTTAAAGAAAAATATCTCTCCAGTTTTTTCATCTTGATTTGGTATATCTGACATGTATAAAGTATCAGCAATACCAGAAACTTTAAATCCTGATGACTTTATATTGTATCCATTTATGTTTTTAATGTGAAACTCGTTACCAAAACAAATTTCATAGTTTGCAAATTGATTAAGACTTGCTCTCAAGTCTCTTCTCATTTGAATTTTTGTAATGTTTGAGGTCACAGACTCATGGCTATTATCAATAATTGCTTGATATTTACTATACTTAAATCTAGATCCATACTTATTTAATTCTGTAGAATTTGCATAGTTATTAATATTATTTGAAACAATTGTTTTTACAAAATCAGAATTTGGAGCAAGATTTGTATTATAATATACAGTAGAGTCACATTCAATATAAAGATACTTCAAATCTAGAATTTCTGGTACAATTCCAGCAACACTATATCTTCTTAACTTATTTTTTAAATTATCTTTTATTGAGTTTGGAACAAAAGGTCCATAAAATGGTTTTATTGTGATAAAAACTTTACCATATTGTGGAGGTGTTAAATCTTCTCCACCAAATACTGAAACTGATTGAGTTTCTGGATAAATTTTTGGAATCAATGCTTCATAATCTGCTGCAGTCACCGCCCTGTTATATGATGAATATATTCTAGGTGCATAATTTTTAATCGAACTGACAGATTCTATCTCATTTCCACCTTGAGATGGAGAAACCGTAGTTATTAGAGAAATTCCATTCGAAACTAGATTGTTATTGTTATCTACTATTCTTCCATTAAAAGTAAATGAAGAAATTCCATTTCCAAGTTCTCCATTGGTAGAAATGTAAGAGGTTTCAATAAAATTTTGAGATTGTAGTTTTTCTCCAAATACACCATCACCAAAAATTAATTCATATCTTTGATCTTCAATCTCTTGAATGAAGAAAACTCTTGAGGTTGATGTAACTTCAAACAAACTATCAGATAAAATGAATTTTTTTGAAGAGGTGCTAGATTGAGTATCTCTTACAGTTACTGAAATTGTGGAGGTATCTATATTTGCATTTTCTAAAATATATCTTTGTGGTGGTGCTGGATTTTCCGCCTGAACTGTAAAGTTTGATGTTAAAAAAGTTCCCTCATAAACTTCTACATTATCGAATGATGCAATCCCGTTAACAACCGGTGTCGTTACATCTTGTGGTATTGCAAAAGTATAACTTTCAGCACCAAAAGATGAAGATGATGTACAAACTGTTCCCTTTTTAATCGTTAATGTAATTGGATTTGTTGAAAATCCCGTAGTGTCTACGAAAAATGATATAATAGCTCTAGATGCAGTTCTTGATCTTGGAACGTAACCAATATTTCTTGCTAAAGAAACTACATTTTCTCTTAATGTAGCACTATCAATAAAGACCTCATTACTAACCATGTTAGCATTGTATGAGGAAATATATGTGTTATATGCAAGAACATCAATTAACGTTGAAAGATTGGATCCTTCAAAGTCGTAATCAGTAAAATTAGAATTCGATCTGAGATAATCTCTAATCGAAATTTTTATCTGATCGAAATCCAGGTTGGTGAAATTTACTAATGCCATTATCGTGTTGGCTGTAATGCGAATGATAACTGTTGTGGAAGAACATCAATTCCAATAATATAGTAATTAACAGTCACGTTAAAGTTGTTATTGTCATAGTCAGGATCGACAATTACATCAATCAAATCAACTCTAGGTTCATAATTATTGATTGTACTCTCAATTTCGTCTTTAATCACTGATGCAGATACCTCATCAATGTTCTCAAACAAAGAACGACTTACTTTAGACCCTAAATTTTCATTAAAAAATCTTTCACCAGGGTAAGTAAGAACCAAATTGCGAATAGAACGAGCAATTGCATTCTCATTTTTGAGAGCAATTAGATCATAATTGATTGGATTGACCTGAAAAGACATGCTCAGGTCTTTAAAATATTTACTTAGCCGTTCTACAGGCATAAAAATGAATAAATCTATCTTATTTATTCGGGTTTTTGGAATTCATAAAGAGGTTCAGTTCCATACTCCCAGTCATCATAATCCTCATCATTGCGAATTCTTGAATGAAGTTCGTTTTGTTGAGCTAAATCGTGTTTTTTAGGTGTCATATCATCATTTGCAATTTCACGAAGCATTTTTTTCTGAGGATTGACTCCATAATCAGTAATTAAATGGGTTGTACCCCACATTTCGTGCATATAATCAGTATTCCTGTCCGGATTCGGGTTGTTTGCCATCTGTTTTCTCCTCTTTTAGGGGTTGAACAGAACTTTTTACGGGGTTGCTATCCCGTTCTTTAGCAGTTTTCCAGAAATATTCGTCCTCTCTACCCATTCCAAGACGATCAAATCCATTTTCAACTGAATAATACTGAGTTGAAACCTTAAAATCGGGCATTTTTGGTTCAATAGGAGTCAAACTATTGTCAAAAATACGTAATCTATTGTTGGGATATAGTGCATACTGACCATTGTCAAGTTCAATAAGGTTGTGTGACTTGTGTTCAGCAGGATTTTCACTAGTTGCATAATCAATGACATCACAATCTTGATGATAATTGTCAATGGTACAGATATAAGTGCCTTTTTGAATGCCATGGTCACGGGTATAACACTCAAAGTCCATACTTCCAATGAATTGTTTATGAATTGATACTACACCATAATCCATACAATTCCAGAATTGGAGGTTGGGTAGGTTCATATCAGGTGTAGGTGTCTCAGGACGTGCTACAAAGGCACTGATGGGCAGTTTATCGTACATTGCAGCATACTCTGGTAAGTATGTCTCAAAATAAAAAGCACGTCCAGGTATCGATTTACACGACACCCAGACGCCCTTTACAAATTCACCATGTCCACTTTGATGATCAGTTAGATATTCTTTACGCACCCATACTTCAATGGATGGTAAATTGCAAATTAGTGCTGCCATGAAGAACTTTTATTTAACTTTAACTATTTACCCTGACCACGATACTTCTTCTTTCGACCATTACGAGAGGTTGCAGAGAGTAGTGTGCGAGGACTACGCCCTTGACGAGTCTTTTTAGGTGCCCCTGGTTCGAAAATAGTTTTATTTGATCCACCTTTAGCCATTAGATTTCCTCCAGTTCAAGTTGTTCAACATCAAATTCCTCATCAGTATAGTACTTTGAGGAGAGTTCGTCAAGAACCTCAGTACATTCTTCATGACTGAGGTTTTGATATATCTTACGTCCTTTGTATAAGATATTAAAAGTCATTAGATTACACGAGTTTTTTCATGTCCAACACGAATCCGTGGATCACACCAAATCTCAAATCCTGCTTCTTTAGCATCAAGACAGAATGATACATCTTCACCACACATATCTTGAACTGCACCAGATTCAAAGACTTGCATCTTAGGAGCAAACCAAGGGTACTCAAGATTCTCAAAAACACCATTCTTAATCATAACCCATCCAAATCCCGTATAATCAACAGTGAATGGTTTACGACGCTTACTAATCGATTCAACAGTTTCATGATTCATAACTCCACCATTCTTACGGAAGTCATCTTCTTCCAACCAATGGGCAACGGATGTTGTGTGTCCATCTTCAGTAGCATACCAACCAGCAACGACTTCCTTTTCTTCACCATTTTCATTCAGTGAAAGATCGCAAAGTTGCCAGAACTTATTTGTATCAAATACAATATCACTATCAATCCAGAGTTGATAATCATATTGCAACTTACCATCCCAAGGAATTTGTTTTGGTCCACGAAGAACATTTGCACCAAGACACTTACAACGTGCAAAGTTCACCATCGAACTATAATCTTGAGAAATTTGAATACTCATTCCATTTTGAACGAGATCAAAACAAAGTTGAACAAATGCTTTCAAAAAGATAAATGAACACCCACGTCCAGGAAGACAGAACACAATACTCTTCCCTCGCATCCTTTCTTTAATTGAATCATAATTCCACTCTGCTTCTTTAACTTTAGGTGCAGCAGCCTTAACAGTAAATCCTTTTGCCATAAGAGAAATAAACTTTCAGTTCAAATTTTAACAGTCTATATATGCTTTGTCAATGAGAGCTATCTAACGAGACTTTCCGGTTCACCATAAGCTCCTCATAAGACAAATCATCTACAGAATAATCAGTCTTCATAATGCCTACCATATTTTTCAAAGTATTCCAAGTTGTTTGAAATTCCTCTTCTTTGATAGAATGAAATAAACACTTATCCTTTGCATAAATGTGATATATCTTTTCCATAAGTTCTTCCATAAATTTCAAAAACTTTCCAAGACCCTTTTATAGAAAAAATTTCTTGGAAAATTTTTTTGTGTATTTTGGATTAATTAACTGCATTATATATCAAAACAAATAAAAACCCGATAGTGCCTGCGAAGATCGTAAAGCACTGCCGAGGATATCTTATTAACCAACCCGCAAAGACAACTTTCCAGAAATTCCAATAAGGAGACTTACTTCTTCTTCCTTTTCTTCGCACCATTTGTTTTTGCTTGAGATTTTACACTCTTGTATCTCTTATCTGGGCGGGACTTTCCATTCTTATGAATCCACCTTGTGAACATTTTTTTATACTCCGGAAATTTTTTATGAGGATGATATTTAAAGGTCGAATTGTCACCTCTGTAGGTTACAGGGACCCATCGATTTTTATACGACCCCCCCCCGTTACGCCCGCAGGGGACTTAACATAAACCCCTAATTAACTGCGAAAACGAATACGAATAAGAGTCTAACATAAGGGGAGCAAACTGTCAAGAATGCTCCCCGAATATCATCAGAACTCAATCACATCAAGGGTAGGCACATTTGCTTGCTCATTGTCACTCACTGCTTCATTGGTAAGTGCATCGAGAATCGAAAGAATCTCATTGCCAGTATTGCCTTTGGACAGCAGGGAGATGAGAACTTGCTTGGACATAATAACAAAGAAAAGTGTTGAGAACTGTGTGTTTGGTGAGGGTGCCCCTAGTTCCCTCATTCTAGCATCGGTGCTAGTTCTTGGAGCGTGCCTAGTTTATACTCATACGACAGGAGTTGGTGTTAATCAAAAGTCAAACACATCACTATTGATTTGGATGACATTTACTCGTGGATCATTAAACTTAACGCCATCACCAGTAGTTGCATTTCCGACCAACTCTACGAAGGTTTGATAATCACCTGCTTCCATAGCAAGGTGATACAAATTCTCCGTATTGTTGATCCACAGAGCAACATTCCAGGTCTCATAATTCTCCCACCCATTATACTCGGTGGAGAGGAGATTGCGTTGGTAAGTGGTGGTCATTGTTCGGTGGTTGTCCTTACACTGTAGGAACACTTTAGGGGCCCCCTGTTTCAGTTACTCAC
>Ga0070754_10000591_pt1 | contig 32736 bp, 41 predicted proteins | sample VirMetDEL_Sep_01_FD_75181 | JGI IMG/M metagenome (GOLD analysis project Ga0070754, IMG submission 75181) | Aqueous microbial communities from the Delaware River and Bay under freshwater to marine salinity gradient to study organic matter... | ecosystem: Environmental > Aquatic > Marine >...
AAAAAAATCCCCGTATCTTTCGATACGAGGATTTTTAATATGGTCGGGGTAAGGGGATTCGAACTCCTGACATCCTGCTCCCAAAGCAGGCGCGCTACCGGACTGCGCTATACCCCGGTAAAAAAAGGCGACCTTTCAGTCGCCTTCTTCGATCAGCGCTTTTGGCCTCTGATCTTAAGATTCGATTCCAGCGTTAACTGGTCTCAAAAATGGTGGGTCGTGTGGGATTCGAACCTACGACCAATTGGTTAAAAGACAATTGGTTCTAGTGCTTCAAAGCTCAGGATCGTGTTCGCTACACATAGCTATTTCCGTGGCCTCGCAGCCTCTAATGAACCCACATTAGAGGCTCCAAACCATGAAAATCACTGCGGTCGTTTCGACCAAGGGCGGCGTAGGCAAAACCACTATTGAGGCCAACCTCGGCGCATTCTGCGCGGACGCGGGCCTTCGCACACTCCTTATCGACCTGGATCCTGCTCAGCCCTCCCTTTCTTCGTATTACCAATTGGTAGATGAAGCCCAAGGCGGCATCTACGATCTGCTCGCGTTCAATATCACCGACTCAGCCAAGATCATATCCAGCACCGCGATTCCAAACCTGTCGTTGGTGATCTCCAATGACATCAACAACCAGCTGAACAGCCTCCTCCTGCAGGCTCCCGACGGACGGTTGCGCCTCGCCAACCTGATGCCGGCATTCAAAGATCATTTTGACTTGGTACTGATTGACACTCAGGGCGCCAGATCGGCCATGCTCGAAATGGTGGTCCTAGCCTCTGATTTGGTCATATCTCCACTTCCACCCAACATGCTCGCTGCACGGGAGTTCAGCCGGGGAACCATGCAGATGTTAGACGGCCTTCGCGCCTATGGGCGCCTGGGCATGAAAATTCCTCCCGTGCAGATCGTCGTCAACAACCTCGACCAAACCACCGACGCGCAGATGATCGAGCAGTCAGTACGGGAAATATTTCAGGACAATGACGAAATCAGCGTTCTGGAAAGCATCATCCCCACCGCTGTGGTCTTTCGTAACGCTGCATCCCAGGGCCTCCCAGTACATCGCCTGGAATACCGGCAGCCTTCCAACCGCATATCACCTGCAGCCCTTGTCGTCATCCGCCAATTGGCCATAGAGCTCTTTCCAGAATGGCGGGACCGTTTTGAGGCCATGACCGAGGAGAAGGTAGCAAAGTTGGTGAGGGAGGATCGTTGAAATGGCGAAGCCCTCCATCACCGATGCCCGCAGTATTACTTCCGATGTCATCCTAGAGGTTGGCAAGTACTACAGCGCTCAGCAATTGCGCAGCTTGCAAGCAAAGTTAAGTGGATCCGCACGAGAAATACGCTCCCTGACAAGCGGTAGCCACTTAGCAGGTCGAATAGGCGCTCAGTTGAGCTTTGAACAGCGTCAGCTTTTGCAGGACGCTGCGAAGCTTATTGAGTCCGTGAACTCGAACATAAAACACGCGAAGGAAAAGCGCGGCCGTGACGAAAGCCAAGCCAAGCAGCGTCAGCAAGCTCGATATGCCGAAGCCAAGCGTCTGGTAGCTGAAACATATCTAAAAACTTTTGTCTCTGAGCCAGCGGCTCTGGAGCCTCTCCTAGAAATTCTTCAAACAGCGCTGACGCTCAATCGTGCAGGGGTTATCAGTAATGGTTATTCCCCTAGGGAGTTCAATCTCAGGCTCCGTGATTACCTATCGCCAGACCGAACTCGAAAGCTAATTGGCTGGACCAGCCCAAATGCTTTTTGGATAAGCATCGTTCTCTCTGTGCGTAATGACTTTGTACAAGCTGTTGAGCAGGAGATTGCTTACGACGACGGCTCAAGTGTTCAGGATCGTCTTGATGCCTTGAAACAGAAGGTTGCGGATTGTCTTACCCGGATTCACCTCTCTGCTGATGAGGAGGAAACACTGCGACTTTGGTCAGAGGCGCTCTCCCCCCGTAACCAACAGGAAGGGGGTGAATGATGGACAAGCAAAAAGTCCTCAGCAAGGTCGCCAAACTCATGGCGCTGGCCAAATCGCAAGGCGCTGCCCCCAACGAAGTGGAAATTGCACTTCGCCAAGCGCGCCATTTGATGAAGCAGTACAACCTCGAACATACCGAGGTTGTTGCTCATGCAATCGAAGAGGCCAGCGTGGGCACCAAGACCCGGCGTTCGCCGCAGGATTGGCTGCACAACCTGGCCACAATCTGCTCCCAAGCCTTCGACTGCAGCCACTTGGCGTATTTTAATCCGCTGGCAGGCTGGTCCTTCAAGTTTTTGGGGAAGGGTATTTCGCCGAGCTGGCCGCTCACACCTATTCAACGCTGCATCACCAACTCGTAGCAGCCCGTCGAGCTCATGTTGCTCAGCAGAAACGCTGCCAACTCAAGACAAAGCGTCACCGGGGCCAACTCTTTGCCGAGGGTTGGCTGAATGCCGTCGCATCGAAAGTGAACCAGTTTGCAGACGGGGTAGACGAAACCACGGCGCAGGAGATCCAGGCCTACCTGGAATTGCACCACCCTAATCTCAAGCAATTCATCATCAAACCCATCGAAGCCAAAGGTCACGACACTCGGTCTCTGCGAGCGGGATGGGACCAGGGCAAGCATGCCAGGCTACATCGTGGTGTTGGAAAGCAGTCACGAGAAGCCCTTGGGCATGGGGGGAGCCAATGAGAACTTATTCGCTTTCACCTTTGGCCATAGCGGCGCTGGAACAAGCCCGATCCCAACTTGGGCTTGCCCCGGCTCATAAACACCATGTTTGGAGTGAGACTGAAGAGCGCATGCTCATTGCCCGCTATCCCGATGAACCGACTCAGGTCCTAGCCGCCGAATTGGGACTCAGCGTCCATCAGATCTATGCCAAAGCCAAACGGCTGGGATTGAGCAAAAGCTCCGAGTTTCTTCGCAGTAGTCTCTGTGGCCGGCTTGACGGCAAGTTGGGCGCTGAATTCCGCTTCTCCAAGGGTTCCGTCCCATGGAATAAGGGCCTTAAGGGGCTCCCCTCCTCTGGCCGTATGACTCAGACGCAGTTTAAGACGGGCAATAAACCGGGGAACTGGCTACCTATTGGCAGCTTGCGCACGACTCCTGACGGCTATCTCCAGAGAAAAATCACCGACACCGGTTACCCCCCTGTCGATTGGAAAGGCGTGCACGTGCTGCTCTGGGAAGAACACTTTGGCCCTGTCCCCACAACTCATTGCGTGTGCTTCAAGGATGAAAACAAATCCAACATCGCCATCGGCAATCTGGAACTGATCACGCGTGCGGAGCGCATGCGGCGCAACACCATCCATCGCTATCCAGAAGAGCTCAAATCCGCAATGCGAGCGATCAGCAAACTCAAGCGCACCATCCGGGAGGTTGAACATGAAGAACAAGATTGAAGATCTACGTAATCATCTGTTCGTCGCGATTGAGGGCCTCCTGGATCCAGACAAGCCTATGGAAATCGACCGGGCCAAAGCCGTCGCCGAGGTTGCTCAGGTCATGATCAATTCAGCGAAGGTTGAAGTCGACATGGTTAAAGCTCTGGGCGCAATCAACGGCACTGGTTTTATCCAGATCGGCGAGGAGTCCGGGAAATGAATCACCTTGACCTCTCACCGCCCTACTCCGTAGAGGCTGAACAAGGTGTGTTAGGTGGGCTACTGCTCGACAACAACACCTGGGATCTCGTCGCGGACAAACTGGATGCGTCTGACTTTTTTCGGCATGACCACCGGTTGCTGTTTCGGGCAATAGCCGGCCTTGCTGACAAGTCCGCTCCATTCGATATTGTCATCGTCTTCAACGCGCTGGAGGATCCAGACGAAGCCGGAGGGCTGAGCTACCTGGGCGAGCTGGCCAAGAATACGCCGTCTGTAGCCAACATTGAGCATTACGCATCCATCGTTCGTAATCGCTCCAGGCTCAGACAACTCATGTCTCTTGGCTACCAATGCTCTCGCGATGCCACGGATCCGCTGGCCAACGCGGAAGATGTTCAAGAGACCATTGAACAACAACTTTTCGCGCTTGGCGAAGGTAAGAGCGCATCTGAATTCGTCGACATCAACCAGTGCCTGACTACTGTCGTCGAACAAATTGACGAACATTTCAACGGCAATATCACCGTGACCGGCGTGCCTTCAGGCCTGGAAGATTTGGACGAGTTTACGTCGGGTTTTCAAGAAGCCGACCTGATCATTCTCGGTGCACGTCCTTCGATGGGTAAAACGTCCCTAGCCTTGAACTTCATCGATACGGCTCTGCAGGCAAAGCTTGATCGTACCGTTCAAGTCTTCAGCATGGAAATGCCCGCCAAAGCACTGCTCTATCGGTTGATGGCAATTCTTGGCCATATCGATCTTGGGAAGCTATTGAAGGGCAAGCTTGATGACGAAGACTGGCCGAAGCTGACTGCAGCCGTTTCACGTATCAATGCATATGGCGAGCGGCTGGTCATCGACGACTCATCAGCGCTCACACCTGCCGTTATCAGGGCCAAATCTCGTCGCGCAGCCCGTCGCTTCGGACACCCGAGCTTGATCCTGATCGATTACCTGCAGCTCATGCGCTGCCCAGGCCAGGAAAACAGGGCGAACGAAATCAGCGCTATATCCCAGAGCCTCAAGGCCCTGGCGAAGGAGATGAATTGCCCGGTGGTAGCACTCTCTCAGCTCAATCGGGAGCTGGAGCGCCGACCAAACAAACGTCCGATCAACGCAGACCTGCGTGATAGCGGCGCCATCGAACAGGACGCAGACCTGATCATATTCGTCTACCGGGACGAGGTGTACCACTCACAGACCGAACACAAAGGCATAGCCGAGATCATCATCGGCAAGGCTCGCAACGGTCCTACTGGTACCGTTCGCACGGCGTTCATAGCGCACCAAACCCGCTTTGCAAACCTCAGTGCCAACAGTAGCTGGCAAGGAGCACACCTATGAGCCCCCTCTCTCCGGTTGCAATGACCCATTGGTGCCGCAACTGCGATACACATCATGCATTGCAGCAAGTCCAGCAATGCGTGCCTGCCCCAACCGCTCTCAATGCTGAAGTGGACATTCTGATTTGTCCCAGTTGCAACAGCTACGACATCGAGGAGCTTCGGGAGGTGTCAGATGCACAGTAACGCTGCGTTTTTTCCAAGCATTCAAGCCGGTGAAGTCTTCGAAGCCTCTGCCGTGGTTCACGCCCACAAAACAGGCGTCAACCCAGTAGAACTTGATGCTCTAGCTCAAGCAGTCGGCCGTCTTACTCGTGACCACAGCACCGTTGTCCCAATGAGCATGCGCGAGGACCTGCTGGAATTTGAGAAGCTCGGCTACGTCGAGCTGGCCGACACGCTCAGCGCAACCATCACCGTTGAACTGCTGTGCGCAGGCGCCTTGCTATCAAGTTACTTCTGGTCGGTTTGGGTCCCCCGGCACCTCCAAAGCTGCTCACTGAAAGTGGCGGTCATGGCTCACCTGCAACACCCCGCGCCAGTGCACCATTGCACCGTCGTGTTCCGCGTGCCAGGCTCGCGCGAGGCAACTCGTAATTTTCTGCATGAGCTCGGCAGCAAATTCCCGGGTGACCAGGCCGAAATCATCGCGATTCAGGCAGGGAACGTTTTAGCAGACAAGGACGCAGAGCTATGACGACCAACCTCATACGCGGAAAGCACGAGAACCTTCGCCAACTGGTGGAATTTGCCAGGGCCAATGGTTGGACTGTGTCGCGGACTCAAGGTGGCCACATCCAGTTTACCAAACCCGACCTTGGATCAATCTACACATCGTCGACCGCAAGCGATTACCGCGCGGCCCTCAACGCCAAAGCTCGCATTCGCCGTGCCGATCGAGCTCAAACCCAACACGCTCAGGAGGCAATCTAATGCCTATACGTCATTGTATTGTTCATCTGATCGACAAAAAACCCGACGGCACGCCCACAGTTCTGCATGCACGCGATTCGGAGCTGTCCGAATCGGCGGCCATCGAGAACATGCTTGCCGACCTCAACGAGAGCTACAACGCCAAACAAGGCAAGGCCTGGGGTTTCTTCCATGCCGAGTCCGGCGCGCACCCGTTCAGCAGCTGGTTGAAGGAGTATTTCGACGGTGGCCAGGATTTCACCACCTTCAGCCGCACCGCGGTCGAGCACCTGCAGAAGCTGATGGAAGAGTCCAACCTCTCCACCGGCGGCCACGTGCTGTTTGCCCACTACCAGCAAGGTATGACCGACTACCTGGCGATCGCCCTGCTGCACCACAGCGAAGGCGTGGCGGTGACCGACGAGCTGGACGTGACGCCCTCCCGTCACCTGGACCTGGGCCAACTGCACCTGGCGGCACGGATCAACGTGTCCGAGTGGCAGAACAACAAGCAGTCCAAGCAGTACATCTCGTTTATCAAAGGCAAGAACGGCAAAAAAGTCTCGGAGTACTTCCGTGACTTTATCGGCTGCCAGGAAGGTGTCGACGGGCCGGGCGAGACCCGCACCCTGCTCAAGGCCTTCAGTGACTTCGTGGAAAGCGAAGACCTGCCGGACGAGTCGGCCCGCGAAAAAACCAAGACTCTGGTGGACTACGCCAGCAGCCAGGCCAAGCTCGGCGAGCCCATGGGCCTTGAAGAGCTTTCGGGCTTGATTGATGAAGATCGGCCCAAGGCGTTCTTCGACCACATCCGAAACAAGGACTACGGCCTGTCACCGGAGATCCCCATGGACAAACGCACCCTAAACCAATTTCGCCGTTTCACCGGTCGTGCCGAAGGCTTGTCCATCAGCTTTGAAGCGCACCTGCTGGGCGACAAGATCGAGTACGACGAGCCGTCCGGGACGTTAACCATCAAGGGCCTGCCCACTCAGCTTAGCGATCAGTTGAGACGTCGCTGAACACAAATACACAACCCTAGACATCGGAGCACGCTATGAGCAACCAACCAAAACGTCAGCTTGAAGAAAAATTCGTCGTCCGCCTTCCCGATGGGATGCGTGAACGGATCGCGCTGCAAGCGCGCGAAAACACCCGCTCAATGAACTCGGAAATTGTCCATCGCCTGGAGACTACAGTCGAGCTTGAGGCGGCGCTTGGTCGTGCACTAAAAATCATTGATCAACTTTTGGCAGCAGCACCAGCCTGTGAGCTGCCTGGAGCCAGGGCATGAAACAGTCTTTGGCTCAGACTATGAAAGAGAAACTGCAACTGCCGGCCTTTCAATCAAATTCGCCGGTAGCTGCGCGCATGAGCGATCCAATCGTCGATACCCCTATGCTGTTGACGCTCGATGAAACATTGCCGTATGACGAGAACCCACGGACAACTCGAAACCCGAAGTACGATGAAATTAAAGAGTCCATACGCAATCGAGGTCTCGACACGCCCCCTCCCGTCACGCGCAAACCTGGTGAGGAGAAGTACCGGATCCGAAACGGTGGCAACACGCGCCTGGCCATTCTAAACGAGCTGTACCGTGAGACCGGGGACGAGAAGTTCTTCAAGTTCCACTGCCTGTTCCGTCCCTGGGACACCGTTCGTGGGGAGATCATCTCGCTCACCGGGCACTTGGCCGAAAACGATCTGCAGGGTCAACTCCTGTTCATTGAGCGGGCTATTGGCGTCGACAAGGCCAGAGCTTTGTATGAGGAGGAGTCTGGTGAGGCTATTTCTCAAAGTGAGCTTTCTCGACGTTTGAAAGCTGATGGCTACCCTGTTTCTCAACCTCACATCAGTCGGATGCAGGACACTCTTCGGTACTTATTGCCAGCAATTCCGGCAGTGCTATATTCCGGCCTCGGCGTTGATCGAATTTCGAAGCTTCTTGCACTACGCAAGACAGCGCTTCAGTGCTGGGAGCGCAATTATCAAGAACAAGGGCAGCACCTAGAGTTTGATACGATTTTTCAAGATGTCCTCTCCCAGTTTGAGGGAGACGCCGAGGAGTTTCTGTTCCAGCGCTTCCAGGACGAGCTGATTGATCAGCTCAAAAAGCCGTTAAATCTCGGTTACGAGAAAATTCTGCTGGAAATCACTCAGAACCAGGACCAGTTACGCAGATCAACACCAGTACTTGAGATGCCTCAGCATCCTGTCTCGCAACTTGAGGGGTTGCCTCAGTCGAGTCCCCAAAACAATAGCATTGAGTCAAATCAGAACCCGTCACAATTACCATCAACTCATGTTTCTGATGGCACGCCTAAGCCAACTATGACCACGGCGAGCCCTCCCCATCGACTTGGCCAACATAAGCTGGCCCCTCCCCCTCAAGAGCAAATGAGCCCGCAAGAGCGCCAAAAGCGCATTGATGGGCACATTGCAAGTCCAGTGAAAAGCTCCCCCAAAGTCGACAAGATGAAACGGGAGCTCGCTGCGCTTGATGGTGAAGTATTACCCGACTTTGCCTCCAACGCCTTGGTGGCCATCCCTGTTCAAGCTGGTGGTCTCAACCCCATATCTGACCTTTGGTACATCGAGCGTGAAATCGACAATGCCATGATTCTGCGTCAGCACATCGCGCAATTGGCTCGTGAAATTGCCAGCTCGGTAAAAGCACCAGGTCAATTTATCGATATCGAAGGTGGCGTGGGTTTCAGCTATCGACACCCCGATGCTGAAGGAGAATTGGAAATCACTGCTACAGCCCAGCATACGTTGACGCTTCTTCAGTCTTTAAGCGGTTCGGTGGCCATCGTTCTGAAAATGATTCAGGAGCAGCCCGATCTGCAGGTCGACGCTTTGACCGACTTCGAATTCGCAGCTGGGCTTGGGCAACTCTTACTTGGCCAGCCTTATACGAACGACACCCCCCCAGAGACTGAAGGCCGCCTCAGCGACGGCGCACTGGTGAAGCTCTTCCGAATAATTCGACTCGCAAGGCGTTTGATTGATTTAGAGGTCAAGTTAACTGCCGGCGATAGTGCGAACCCAGCCAGCTAAAACAGGACCACTACGAGGGGAGTCGTCATGTCCAAGATACCAATCAACGAAGCCATCCTGTCTCAGGTGCTTCATCACATGCGCAACGGCCAACTCCGGCGTTGCATCGAGATGGGTTTGGAGCCTGAAATCCTGGCACAGCTCCAACAACCGTCAGTTCTGAGCTTGTTGCTCAACACTCCAGTCTCTTGGTGCAACGTCACCATCGATGGAGAGATGGTGAAAAAACTGCTGATAGGGGCGCAGCGGTCCGATGAAGAAGTGCGCACGATCGAACGTGCGCTTCGACTAGGCGCGACCACTCAGATGCTGCAACAGTTCTTCGGGCTATCACCCCAGGACGTAGCCCTTCAACGCTTAATGATCGGTGTAACGGCACGTCGCGGCCGGTGGCGAGAATTCAGTGAGGAGATGGACGCTCACCTTTGGTACAGATGGACGCACCTGATGCAGGAACATCAGGTTGAACTTGAAGACAGCCTCGCCATGCTGGATATCGCCATGCTAGTCGCCGAAGAGCTCAACACACCCCAGGACACCCATGCAGATGAAAGCTCCGAGAACCTCAGTCTAGCAATCATCTGGCATCGCATTCAGTCCTGGATAAAGGAGGGGCTTTACCCCCCTGCAAGCACGGGCCTCCCAAGAAAGCTACAGCTGGTGTCTTCTCATCGACTGGCTCAGCCTGCAGCGACACCGGCGGAAGGTGATCCCGTACTATGAGGTTGTCTCGGCTCCCATTGTCGACGCTTTTAGACTCGGCCTCGGGCCACCTTGAAGCTCACTTGCTTCAGAAAAAAGAGTCGGCGCCTCCGGGGATCGAAGGTTCTGCCCCCTACTCCGGAATCATATTCAGCGGGAACCCACACGAGACGGTGCCTCGCAGATTGCTTCTGGATGACCGACTGACCCCGCTTGAAAGAAACACCTGGCAGGTGTTCCGGTTACTGATCAATGACGACGGCCTTACGGCGTTCCCCACCTATGACCAACTACGGCCATATTTGGGCATGCAACCCGGCAGGCCAGCCTCGCGAGAAACCGTATCAAAAGCATTGGTCACTCTACGGCTCACACGCTGGCTTAGCCTGGGCCGCCGTGTGCGCAATGACCTGAGTGGACAAGTTCAAGGTAACGTCTACTTACTTCATGACGAACCGGTCACACCAGCCGAAGCCATAGAATTCGATAAGGATTATTTACAGCTACTTGTGCAGTCCATGGAGCATCAGACCAAGGTAATCCGTGAAGTCGCGCAGATTGCCTGGAAAGAATTCGCTGCCGATCCAGACGTGGGTCAGCGCTTACCAAGCCGATTGGACGTCATCGAGTCTCGTTTGAACAGCCAGACCTGGACAACGGCGCGCACGGCAATACCTCTAAAAGCGACTGAGTTCGGAGTCCGAACTCAGCAAATTACACCACAGTTGCCACAGAGTTCGGATGCCGAACTAAGTGGACACAGCGGCGAGCGAATCGCTTTTGAGCCAAGTTCGGATGCCGAACTCAGCCTAAAATCAATGGGTTCGGACTTAGTTCGGCATCCGAACTCATATAGTACGTATACAGATACACACAAAGATGTTTGTAAAAGCTCTGTACATGTACCGCTGACTTCGACCGACATGGCCGCCGATTTGCTCGATGCACTGCATCGGCTACCGGCGGATCAAAAACAGAGCGCGGTGGTGGCGCTGCAAAAAGTCCCAGAAGAGCTGAAGCCAGCGCTCATCAAACAATGGGTGCACCGCTGTGACTCAGGGGGGATACGAAACCCGCTGGGCTACTTGATGACACTTGTCGGCATGGCGGTCCGTGGAGACTTCAACAGCCACTGGGATCCTGATGACAAAGCAAGATCCAGCCCCTCACGCCAGGGAGTTGCAAATCCTCCATCCAATGCCACTCAACCGGCTAAAACGGTTGCAGAAACCCGCAGTCCTGAGTCGGTACAAACCGCTAGAAACACACTCAGCGGAATGTTGCATCTGCTCAGACCCAATCGGGGTACGCATCCATGATAACAACCCCGATAGTAAGCTCGGCCCCAATCTACTTGGCAGATCCAGGTATGAGCATGGACAGCAAGCCGAGCTATGCGGCCCGCATAGCTCGACAGAATTCCAATATCGGCAGTGGCCAATCGAACTATCCATATCAGAGCTATGCGGCCCGCATAGATCGTCAGAGTTCCAATATCAGCAGTGGCCAATCGAACTATCCATATCAGAGCTATGCGGCCCGCATAGATCGTCAGAGTTCCAATATCAGCAGTGGCCAATCGAACTATTCATATCAGAGCTATGCGGCCCGCATCACTATGTCAGGATCCGGCATCGATAACTGTACTCAACCAAGCGGGCGGCCTGATCTCTCCATATATAAAGAAACATCAACAAATCCCCTTCCATCGGGTAATGGATTTGTTGGTGCGCCTCTTATAGCCAGATTGCAGCATGGGCACGTCACTCCTCTTCCCAAGGAAAAACTGCACCATGGCTGATAATTTCCGGCTCAACATCGGTTCACTGCGTAGCGATGTGAAGCTCACCCTTCACACTCACCACGCCGCACGCATCTGGATGGGACGTCCAAAAAACGATCTAAAAGTCGGCATCATTGGCTTGTCGGGTTTTTGTAGTGTCGTCAATCGCATGTCACGCGGAGCCCAGCAGGACGATCCGTACTCTGATTGGTGGATGATTCTTATAGAAGAAAAAATCAATGAGTCCAAGCAAGCACTGAAGAACATCGAAGAGCGCTTGGACATGGCCATGGCTTCCCTGCCACCGGCCATTAGCATCAGTGAGAACCTTTCAATTCAGCCAGTCAGTCTCCCGCTTTATATCTCCAACCCTCTCGGCTTTCAGGCCGTATTCCTGCTGACCAACTACGACGAAATAGTTAGGCGCATCTTACTGGCCCAGCACGTTGGACTCGTCGGGCGTCACGATATGGAAACCTGGATAGATGAAGGCGCAGCGGTACTCAGGAGACTTTTTGGATTGGCCCAGAACTATAAATACTCCGGTGCTGCACGCGATGACTTCGCCGCCAACAATGCCAAAGCTGATGCAGCCCGCAAAATGTACGAGCGTTATGGAGAACTGCCACAGGACATCCTGGAAGGCACCCGCCGTTCGAACTTCGCTCCACCCATCATTCGCGGCCAGCAACAAACCGAGGTGGAAGATCACTTCGATGAGGCCGAAGAAGGTTGAAGCGCATGGGCCAGCAAAAATCCGACGATGGAGCGCTGCAACAGACTGCCTTTCGGCCACTGCAACAGGATGCCTTTCAGCAACTGCAACAGGCTGCCTCACTAAAAGGCCTTTTAAAGCCTTTTAAAGGTAAGGGGGAGCTGACCCAATTTGCCGCGCTATGCCGAGATCAGGAGTCGGGTTTAAAAGCCCTTGCCCAGGGGGTACTGGAACAGGCCCGTCAGTATCCGTTCACCTTGGTGCCTGTTCGGCTCACCGAGCAAAACACTCAAGCCGGAACGCAATTTCTGAGATGGCAACAGGTTACAGATCGCCGAATGGGCGTTGGGGTTTGGGCGGACATGATGGGCTCCCCCAGAACACCGGAATCCATGCTGCAGGACCTGTACGCGATGGAGCTGCAGCGGATCACGTTAAACATGCAGATGAGCTTGGTCCACTCCATCGCCAAACAGGCCGCCGAATGTGCAGAAAAAATGGGCCAGGCGGAGGCCGTGTACATGGCTCGCTTGCAGCAGCTCACCAAACCAATGCAAAACCAATAACCTCGGAGAACACTCATGGGTACGCCAGTACAAGGCTGGGAAGGCAACATCGGCTCGACACCGGAGTTCAAAGAATTTCCCAACGGCAACAAAGATCCACGTCGACTCATGCGGATCAACGTCTACTTCGACAATTCGATTCCGGACGGTAAAGGCGGTTATGAAGATCGTGGCGGATTCTGGGCAAACGTCGAATGGTGGCACAAGGACGCGGAACACTATTCGCAGCTGTTTCAGAAAGGCATGCGCGTGATCGTTTCCGGTCGCGCCGTTATGGACCGCTGGGAGAATGACCAAGGCGAATTCGAAGCCCTGAAAATTCAGGCCAGCCGTATTGGTATGCTGCCACACCGCGTGACCATGGTGAATCTGGCGCCATCACAGAGCCAGAACTCGCAACAATCCAACGGACCAAAATCGCAGGCGCAGCCGGCACCAGGTCCTGATGATTATCCAGAATCTGATCCTCCGAACTTCTGAAAACCAGGGGCTTAATTTTCGGCCCCATTCGTGAGGCTGCCGGTGGTGGGGGATACGGCTCATCGTTTCCCTCACCCAGTTTGAAAACTCGCTTCGAAGTCGGAGTTACCGATGTGCAAAAACTTTAGAGATCCAACCGGGTACGTTGTCATTGCTGCAGAGCATCCGGTTCTAGGCCGTGTTTTCTGGGCGTACTTCGATGAAAGCGAGGTGAATGCCCCCGACTACTACGGACTCACTCTAGATTTGAACAGTGCATGTTGGGCACCAAGTGGTTGGCGAATGGGCGAGCACCAAATGGGTAGGCGTAGGGAGACTGATCTTGATACCTGGCAAGCACGCCGATTTCGCGACAAACTGTTCGACGCGGCCCGCCTCGATACTGAGTACAGCGTCGATTTCGACGATGATGGATATATGATAGAACAGCTCTTCGGTGGTCTGGAGCAACTACGTGTTCTGAGCGGGCAAACCACTGAGGCCTTTGTCGATTGGATTTGGAGTGCCGCATGGTCGGACGAACAAGCTCCCGAGCTGGAAGAACAACAAATATATTGAAGTGGAAAAAAATCGCTCTATTCGTGAGCTTTCAGGTTTAAATAACCTACCAATCGTAAATATTAAGCACTGAAAGTAAATTTTCTCAGTACTATCGCAATAAAAAAGTTCGCAATATTACTGCCTCATTGATCAGCTCTTCGAGGACCGCCTCCGATGGCGTCAACCCACCCCGTATTAAAGCCAGCAGATAGGCGGCAATTCAATAACCCCCACGCTGCTGTGCAAATAGCCGGTGCGGAGGCCGCCCGAAAAGGGCTACGGGTGTATGACTGCCCTTACCATCACCCCGCCATGCGCGCGTCGTGGCTAAAGGGCTTAGCCCAGGAACAGCAGCTATCGCTTGACCTCTAGCAGCTGAAAGCCCTTTCTTGCTCATTGAGCATTTCCCATTGAAGCCCTACCGCCCTGACGCGACAGTCCCACTCTGGATAATTGAGAGGGCACCCCATGAAGCTATTAATCATCGAGGCACCAGGTAAGCTGAAAAAGCTCCAGCCAATGATGAAGAAGCTGCGCCCAGGCGAAGACTGGCAGGTGGTTGCCAGTGGTGGGCACATCCGGGACCTACCGGCCCGAGGGCAGGACGACAACATGATAACCACCGGCGTACGCAAAAATTACACGCCGGTGTATGAGATCCTGGATAAAAGCACCAAGGCCGTGCGGAACATCAAGGCGGCAGCGAAACAAGCCACCGAAATCTACCTTGCAACAGACCCGGATCGTGAAGGCGAAAGCATCAGCTGGCATATCCAACAGGTGCTGGGCGTCAAGGACTACCAACGCATCACCTTCAACGAAATCACTCTGAAGCGTGTTGAAGAAGCCCTGGCCAACCCGCGCAAAATTGACCTGAACAGGGTCGCCTCGCAAGAGTGCCGGCGTGTACTGGACCGTCTAGTGGGTTACCTGGTGACACAGGAGCTTCGCCGCCTCATGGGCAAACCCACTTCTGCGGGACGAGTCCAATCACCGGCTGTCTACCTGGTGGTGTTGCGCGAGCGCGAGATTCGCACCTTCCGCGTCATCAATTACTTTGGTGTGCGGCTCAACTTCCAGGGACCAATGGGAGACTGGTACGCAGACTGGCAACCCGTGCCTGACTTCGCGACCAAGGATTTCCCCTACGTCCAGGACGGGAATCTGGCGCAGCTCGTTGCCGGCACACGCAATGTCGTTGTCGAATCCTGTGACGACCGCAAGGCCGAACGTAACCCTCCTGCGCCTTTCATCTCTTCCACGCTTCAGCAAGCGGCGAGCAACGCCTTGAAATGGGACCCGGATAAGACCATGCAGGTCGCCCAGCGATTGTATGAGCAAGGCGTCATCACCTACCACCGGACGGACAACCCCAACGTTCCAGACGAAGCCATGGAGGATATTAGAACCGTGGCCAGATCTATCGGGGTGGAGGCTGTCGACGTGCGACGTACATTTAAGTCCGCCGAAGGTGCTCAGGAAGGCCACCCCGCAATTACACCGACGCATTGGGCTGATGCCAAGGCTGGTGAAAACGACGAGGAGCTCGCCCTGTACAAGTTGATATGGGTCCGGGCTCTTGCCAGCCAGCTTGAAGCAGCAGTGTTCGATGTGCGTACCGTAAAACTGCTCGCGGTTGGCCCAAATGGTAAGACGCTGCGATTCAATGCAACAGGTAAAACCCTCTTCCATCCCGGGTGGCGAAAACTGCTGAAAGGCGATGACACTGACGATGAGGAAGATGCAACAGCCAGCAACCCAGTGCCTGCACTCTCACCTAAACAGATCCTCGCTGTGCACAACGGAGAACTGCTGCAGAAGAAAACCCAGCCGCCTTCGCGCTACACGAAGGCCAGTTTGATCAAGGAAATGGAGCGCCGCGGTATCGGCCGTCCCAGTACGTTCGCCTCGATCTTGAAGAACATCACCAGCGAAGGCCTGATCGAGGAAAAAAGCCGCAAACTGGTACCGGCCCCACTTGGTGAGGAAACAATCGCCAAGCTGGAAGGTTTCTTCAGTTTCGTGGAGCTCGATTTTACCCGGGAGCTGGAGCTCGATTTGGACAAAATCGCCCAGGGCCAAGACACCTATGGAGCTGTAGTTGCGCGTCTGCATAGGCGACTGGAAGAGGAACTGTCCCAGCAGCGTGGAATGCCGAGTGTGCCCATGGCGTCCGCTCCACGCCCAGACGCTGCAGGTGGCGATTTCAACTGTCCCAAATGCAATCACCCCCTCGCAAGGCGACAGAAGAAAGGAGACGGTGGATATGACTTTTGGGGGTGTACAGGCTTCAAATCGAATGGATGCAGGGTGAGTTTTCCAAACTTGGATGGCAAACCAGATCTCAATAAACCCAGAGGGATGTGACTTCAGCTATTCCCGATATAAATCACCGTCAACGCCGTTACGCATTAACCCTGGAAGCCCTCCCACCCTATACCTGACATTCCTCTGCGAAATCGCAGAGGAGGTCATGGGTGAGCTTACAGAAGAGACAATCGGTGTTGGGACTGCGCATCTTAGCGCCGAAGCTCCAGAAGTTCTCAGACCGGCAAATTGAAGTTGCCCAGACCTGGGCTCTGCATTTTAACGTACCGCCCTACCAACTGACGTCATTCATCGATACCTATCTGGGTTCAACCGCACACACGCGGTGCTGGTGCGTCACCCTGCCTTCAACAAGTAATCAAACACGACCAGTTTTGGCCAGAATCGGCGACCACCTCCAGTACTTCGATGGTTATCAGGTGAAGGCCTGCAAAATCACCAGCAAGGACCGCGTCCACAAGAAAAAACCCACCGTATTGGTGGCCCAGCAGCTGCTGCTCAGGTTTGAAAAACGTTGGTATGCAGACGTTCTGCTGACCTCCTTCTGCAAGTCGGCTGGAGAAAGGGCGCAAGCCCTATCGATTGAAGATCTCGGATGCTTTAGTCGCAGAAGCTACGATTCGACAGTCAGCAACAATCGGTACTTCAATCCTCGAAACCGGTTTTACCTGAAGCAGATTGGCAGCACGCTGAAGCAGTTTTGCCGGTGCCTGGATCAGGAACTACTGTTCGCCATCCGTTCTGCGCAGTGCCCCTCCCCCAAGCTCTATAACTGGCTGGTTCAAGGCGACCGCAAACGCCGCCTCCAGGCCTTGAAAGCCCAATCGGTACTGATTCCACTTCTAGTGCTGGTAGATCAATGGCCGTGGCCGTGGGATGGGCGGCAGCAGGTATACATGACCTGCCCGTGGGACGACCTTCAACAATGCCGCCCAAACTGGAGCGGGGATGGCTCTTTGATAATCGCGCAAGAGTGCCTGATCGGTCGCATTGCAGATGCAGGCCTTCCGCTTACCGACACGCTGGCGTGGCTGCTACAGACGCCGCGTACTGCAGTGCGCTACTTAGGGCAACAACGGGTATTCGATACCGGCAGTGCATTGACCCGTATGAATCGTGAGGGGCCTGAACGGCCCTGGCATCGACTGCTGCTAGGAGCTTCACTGGGCAATCGACGTCCCCTTAAAAAAGCGCACTGGATCACATTCTTCGCCTTGTTGGATAAAATTCCGTATCAACTGCGGGAGCAAACGCAGGACTGGAACAGGCTGCTGTCGGGGTGTCCAACTGATTGGTCGGATCCCAGTTGGTCCAAAATAGCCGACGACTTGCGAGACCTGAACGAGCTCTTCAACAACATAGATGAGAGCTACGGACCTGATGCCTGTGAAGCACTGCAAAAACTCAAAAGCTTCATTGGTACTGCCACCTATCACCAGATCGCCAGCTTGGTGGATGGCTTTCACCTCGCAATGATAGACATACGTGAAGCTCTTGATGCCGCAGATCCCCAAACCAAAACAGACTCTTTAACACCCTGGAGGACGCTGCTTAATTCAAACGACACACTTCTCGTAAGCCCGAATGGGCTGCAAATTGTCTAGCTGAAATGCCCAGCCGATCTTTATGCGGAACATCGAGCGCTGGGGCACTGCATTGATGGTTACGACTACAGCGCTTATCGGGGCAACTGCCGTCTTATGTCGGTTCGCGAAAACGGGAAATCGTTGGCCTCTGCCGAAATCCAAATGGGTGAGAGCGCCTGGGGCGAAACGCTAGCAAAATTGACTCCCAAACATCTGGTGACGATACAACTGAGAGGTCATAAAAATCGTACACCTAAGTCTGGATCCAAGGTTGACCGGGCCTATCAATGGTTTTGGGCAAAGATCAAATCGGGTGAACTCGCCATCAACCTGGAATGGCCAGACCAGACGCTATCCATGTCTCGCTATACAAATCGAAACCGGAAAAAAATGCATGCTCAAGCGTGCGCGAAATGGATCAACCTGCGCCTGAGCAAAACATGAGCCGTCCGCGCCTCATGAATCGCCGGCAGGACCTAGTCGAAAAGGTCATTTTTGACGGCTATGACTTCGGCATTTTGTTGCAGTACGTCGACGGAGCCAATCGGCTGTTTCTCGAACGTGATGGTTTCTACATCCGACGTGCCGAGCATCCCCAGCATCGCTATTGGCGCTTACCTAAAGGCAAGTTGCTGGATGACCTGGATGTGCTCTTTCACCGTTTAATCGAGTTGTGCGAGAACCGCTTCAACGAAAGCTGGGAGACGTTTTCACATAAAATCACAGCCGCACAGAAAGTCCCAGATCGGCAGGCATTCACTTGGGGGCTGACCTTTCGAATCGCTCCGCTGGTTCAAGGGGGGATCCTACTATCGGGTGACTACCACCCAGGCTTAGTTGCAGTTGCTCGGCGTATGCACGGCGTGTTCCTCGGGCACTCCAAATCATGGCGCATCGATGCCGGTGCGGAGTTGGTGCGAAGCAACCTGATTCTAGAACTTGGTGTGTCAGAGGATCAGTTCGAGATCCTGGACACCGTGCAGGAACTGCTGACTGATGGATCCATTGTTCCTGCTGATGAAATCACGCGGATCAGTCTTGGAGGACCTCCCCAAGAACGTTCAGCACAAGCGACTGATGACAGCACCTCAACCGATGTGTATCTCGCGGCCGTGCCCTCCATCGAGCGCACCGAGTTCACCACCGATCAAATCAATCAGGCCTTGGCTGGATATTCTTTACTGGACCATCAACCGGCGGGCATTCGGCACCTGCTACAGAGAACCAGCGCCTTACTCGCGGATGATATGGGGCTTGGCAAAACCCGCCAGGCAATCATTGCAGCTGCTGTCAGAGCCTCTGATAGACCTATCTTGGTCATCACCTTGTCGACGTTGATCATCAACTGGCAACGCGAGATCCAAATGGTGTATCCCGACGCCACAATCGGTCAGCAGGTCTATGATCCATCTTCTCAGTGGATTATCACCAACTACGAACGCCTGGGCGATTTTGTCCTGCATGCAGGCCACTTTGAGGTAATGATCATCGATGAAGCTCACCGCCTGAAAGAGCCTACCGCTGCGTGGACACGTCATGGCTTCGACATTGCCGCCAAGGTGCCGAATCGGTACCTGCTGACTGGTACCCCGGTACTCAATCGAGAATCAGAACTTCATACGCTGCTGCGCCTGTCCGGTCATCCTGTCGGTCAGTTGCCCCTTAAAGAGTTCTGCGAACAGTTCTCCGGCAGTCAGGATTTTCGCAAGAACCTTCGCGATGCGATTGGCGATTGGATGCTGCGTCGACGCAAGGATGTTTTACCAGGACTTAAAGGCAAACAGCGCCAAACGTTACCCGTTGAACTCACCATTGAAGAACGCAAGCAATACGATCAGATTCGCCTAGAAGATAGACCTAGCCTCGCCAGGCTGGGGTCACTGCGTCAATTACTTGAGCAGGTGAAGGTTCGCGTCGTTATGGATCTGCTGTGCGAACTGGACGCGGAGGACAAAGTTATCTTGTTCTGTGAGTTCAAGGACACGGTAGGAACATTGCGCTCTCGGTGCGAGCAAGCAGAGTACGGGTGCGTTACGGTTGTCGGCAGTGACTCGGTAGGCAAGCGGCAGAAAGCGATCGACAAATTCCAAAGCGATCCTGACACCCGTGTATTTGCCGCTACGACGTCTGCTGCTGGCACCGGCAACAACCTCACAGCCGCCAACTACGTCATGTTTTTGGGGCTGCCATGGACACCAGGATTGCAAGACCAGGCAGAGGACAGAGCCTATCGAAACGGTCAGTTGCGCATGGTCGTGGTGAAAATCCCGCTTGTGGAAAACACCATCGACCAGATGCTCTGGCAAATGCTGCTCGATAAGCGTCAGTTAACTCAGGATTTGATTGAACCGGACCTTGCTACAGCTAACAGGGCGGAGCTTTCGGCACATCTGTAATTGCTATATGATGGCACACCTACCGAATCGCAGTCCTGACTTCATTGAAGAGGCTATTAGGTCTATAATGGCAGCTAAGAAAGGCGTCAAGAGGAAGGAACCTATCCTCAAGAAAATTTCGCATACGGATATCATTCCTCAAAAAAAAGGTAATGGTCAGCTGCGAATCGAATACCTGATCAATGAGGCCACTGGTGAGGTTGTCACTTACAGCATGGCCTACATCAATGACTCAATCTGCTCCGTGGATAATGGCCGAGTCATCGGATTTGACAATGCACATGGCGAGCATCATAAACATGTCATGGGCCAATATATCCCCGTCGAGTTTGAGTCTTTTGCAAAAACCATGAAGCTGTTCGAAGACCAATGGCACCAACATCTGGCCAAGAGGAAAAGCAAATGAAGAAAATCATCAGGCACGAATCCCAAACGGATTTTTTCGCCCGTATGAATTCGCTTGCTCACCAGCTTGACCGTGGCGAGTCAGTAGACGCTTGCGAAAGTATCAGCTTTGAAGATGCTGATGAGATGAAAACGTACCAATCAGAACAGCATCGCCAGAAGGTGAAGGCATCTTTAAGCGTAATTCAGGGTGGCGGTGGAGAAAAACGGAAAACCAAGGGTGCACTCAAGCTGGATTCGAAAGACTTTAAATTTCGTTCACTCGAGTTTCTTGACGCCTCTGTTTTTGAGCGCGTTGCTATGCAGGTATTAAAAGATTATACATTTGCATCAGCTCGCTTGAGAGGCGGCTTAATCGTTAAAGTCTCGCGTGTCGAGGCTGAAAAGACTCAGCCTAAATCACGACAGAAGTGAGTTTCCTCCTTATCAAGCCCACTCAAATGAGTGGGCTTTTTGTTACTTTAGATCGCTGGCAAAAATTATTGATGTGCTATCAGAATCAACATCAATAAATCCTCCCAAGCCGAATAATCTATTTACTGCTGCATCCTAGCTAGCTGCCTGCCACCGTGCCCTCCATCATCAAAGGGGGCCTCTCGGCACATGATCAGGCACGTCACCACGCTCTCGCTGCTCGCGTTAATCGCAAGTTGCACGACCCAAACGGCACAGACACCCAAGCCCGCTTTCGACAGCAGTCGCAATCCGGACATGTTGGCGCCAGACCTCTACCCTAGCGGCGCCGTACCTGAAAAAGAACCGGTAGTGCGCTATGGCCGCTACACCCTGGTCAGTACCTTGCCAGATTCTGGCCAACGTGACCTGATGGCCCAAATTATCGACATCAGCATCCCTGCCAACATGCACCCAAATGTGCACGATGCAATGCAATACGTGGTGGATCGATCAGGTTATACGCTTTGCTCGGCAGACACTGGGCACGTCAACATCCTTTACACCCGGCCACTGCCAGCAGCTCAGTACAAACTCGGCCCAATGACACTGCGCAACACCCTACAAGTGCTCGCGGGTCCGGCCTGGCAGGTGAAGGTCGACGAGGTCAACCGTCAGGTTTGCTACGTGCTACGCCCTGGTTATCAGCTCCCTGACTCTTCACGGCCTGCATCGACGCAGGTTGCTCAACTCAATGCCCACTCCACAGCTCAAACCGTTGCCGCAACCACAGTCAGCAATGATTCAGCCGGCCAAGTAGTAATCGCCGCTGTACCGCAAACAACGCCATTCACAAAGAACACGACGGTCTCTGCATCTGTAACCAATACATCCTCCTCCAAACCGATGCCCTCTCCTGCTGTGATCCCCAAGGAGGGCGCAACGAAACAAACGCCTGCCTTGCCGGCGCCCAGTTCTGCCTCGAGCAAGTCCAGTAGTTCGAGTACCAAGTCCGCTGCAGCGTCGACTCCCGCGACTCCAGCCATCGCTGCACCCATTACGGTTACTCCAGCTATTGCAGCCACCGCCGCGGCCAAGCCGCTGGCCCAGATATGGACGGCTTCAACTGGATCATCACTTCGTCAAACCGTAGAAGGCTGGGCTGAAAAAGCGCACTGGCGACTGATCTGGCAGACCGATGATCTTGATTACCCAATTGACGCACCACTTCGATTCGAGGGCAGCTTCGAAGAGGCCATAAGAGAAATTTTCCCGCTTTATGACTCGGCCCCACGGTCCTTTGTGGTCGACGGCAGTTCATCACAGATGCTGATTTACATTGCAGAGAGGAAAAAATGATGACTGCGCGTCTCTGGATCCGAGGCACAGCAATATCGCTCATTGTGGCTCTAGTGTGTTCCTGCTCTGTTCAGCGAGTGAATGAGTCAGCCAGTCGCGCAGAAAATGATGCGGCGACCGCCTCGCAATACAGCCGGTTTCTGAGAAATCAGCAGCAAGAGCCCGCGCGCGCTACGGTGGTGTTCAGCGACAAACCCTGGGTCTCAAAACAACCGATGGTTACCAAGCGTGGGTTACCGCTGACCATGGATTGCGACATCACCTATCGCCCTGCTTATAACGTTGGAATCGCAGAGATTGCGCGTTACATCACCAGCGAGTGCGGCGTTCCCGTCATCGTAGCGCCTGATGCCATCGATCCAAGCGTCCTTACCAGTGCAACACAAGGGAACCCAGGCCCAACCGCTCCCCCGAGTATGAATCAACCCGACAACCTGTCCAACTTCATGCCTGCTGGTGTTATTGGCAACGTGCCGGGCAATGCACGCTCCATGAATATGGTCGGACAAATTGCTCCCAGCACATTCCCTATCAAGTACAGCGGCAAGCTGTCAGGACTGCTTAATCAATCGACCGCTCAGTTAGGCTTAGCGTGGAGCTATTCCTCCGACGACCGCAGCGTGCATATCACTTACTTCGACACCAAGACGTTCGATGTTTGGCGTTTGGCGATGACCAGGTCATTGAAAGCACGGTGAAGTCGGGCTTGCTGACCTCATCTGGCAGTGGGAGCTCAGGTGGTGGTGGAGGATCTTCGTCATCAGGTGCGTCGGGTGAGTCCGGCAGTAACCAAAGCACCACTGTCTCAATCAAAACATCACTGATCGGGGATATCGAAAAGAACGTCAAGGCAATGCTAAGCCAGCAACCACCAGGTCGGATGTTCCTTTCTCGATCCACTGGCACCTTGACGGTGAGTGATCGTCCAGAGGTTCTTTCCAACGTTTCGAAATACTTGAACTCGATCAACCGCAGCATCACCCGCCAGGTTCTGTTCAATGTCAAAGTCTTTGAGGTGACCCTCTCTGACAAGGATCAAACAGGCCTGGATTGGTCGGCGGTTTACACCAATCTGAGCAGCAAGTGGGGCTTTTCCCTAAAAAATGCCACCACTGGAGTTAGCACCAATGCGGTCTCGAGCTCGTTCAATGTTTTAGATACTTCAAACTCTCCCTGGGCTGGTTCCAATCTGATTATTAAAGCCCTTTCCGAACAGTACCGCGTCTCAAATGTCCGGTCGCCCTCGGTCACAACTTTGAATTTACAGCCTGCCCCTATCCAGGTCGGGAACGTGCAAAGCTATATTGCATCGAGTTCCACAACCACAACGGCCTCCGTCGGATCGTCTACATCACTGACTCCCGCGACTATCACCAGCGGGTTCAACATGATGTTACTACCTCGAATTATCGACCAGGACAACCTGCTGCTGATGATCACTTTGAGCATGAGCAGCAGACCCACCTTCACCCCCTTCACCAGCAACGGCTCCAGCGTTCAGACAGTCGATTACGACACCAGGAACCTCTCTCCCAAAGTTCGACTACGCAGCGGTCAAACACTGGTGTTGACTGGTTTCGAGGAGAACAGCGAAAACGCAACCAAGTCAGGTGTAGGTGACCCAGGGTTCTTCGGTTTAGGTGGCAGTCGAATTCGCAGCACAGACCATAACGTGCTAGTCGTGCTGATTACTCCTGTTGTCGATAACGACTCCGCAAACCCTAGCACCCTGAATTTACCGGCTGCCAATGACCCATGGGGTTCTTGCCCTAGCCCAGTACTGCATTGCGCAGGTTTTAAGGGGTAAGTCATGGTCTCGGAAGTGTCTAAAAGCCCGCGCTCTGCTCGCGTCCAGGTACTGCAGCACAGAGGAAAATCTTTCGTCACAGGCCTGCGCTGGCATCCGCTGGGCAGTGTCACAGGTCACATGAAGGAAGCACGTCAGTATGGCCGCTAACACCAACTGGACATTCTCGCGATTCGCAGAACACCTGCAATCATTCAGGCAGGTTTTGTGGCGCACAGCGACAGCGTCACCAAGGGCATGTATTCGCTTGCTGCGACTCTGGCTGGACAGTTGGGTGATTCGTGGATTGCGGCCTGGCAGACGGCCCCGGATCTTGACCAGTACGCTTTGGTTGCAGTGTACCAAGGTGGTGTGATTTCAGGCTGTGACATGATCGGTACAGGCGCCGAAGTGCGGCGCAGGGTCGTGCAACAACGCAGTCGCGGCATTCGATTCAGCCATGAGTACCTCCCTCCAGAGTTTGAGATGGGCGGGCATCCTCTGGACGTCGAGGATCTGCTCCAGCCCGAGAAACTCAAACGTGAATATCGACTTCGACCGCTCGTATTTGGGCTCTCCAAGACCGAGCTGGTGCAGCTCTCGATTCTTGCAGCGCTGATCGCAGTCGGCGTCATTGGCTGGGCGCAATGGCAGAGCCATCAGGAGCAAATAGCCAAGGAGGCAGCGTTCCAGGCTGAACAACAACGTCTAGCCGAGTTGGCCAGGCTGCAAAAAGAATCGGGTGTGGAGCAACCTCCCCAAGCGCTTGAACATCCCTGGGCCAAACGTCCCTCTGTTAAAGATTTCTTAGGTGGTTGTAGCAGCGGTATTTATCAATCGCCACTATCCATTAAGGGATGGATGTTCACGAGTGCCGTGTGCGATGGCGCACAGGTCCTGTCCTCTTACACACGCTCGGGCAATAGCACGGCCGACGAACTGATACAGGCCACTCAAGGCCACTATTCTGATAGGCCGGCGTTCTTTGACGAGGGTAATTCGGCCACGTTGAAGCTCGACATTTCCTTACCTGCCGCTGGTGATGAACCGCTTGAAGAAGCGATCGTAATGCTGGCAAACCTATCGTCTTGGCTGCATAGCTTCATGCAGACCCCCACCCTGAAAGAGATGCCGGTTGTTGTGCCCGTTAAACCAGCCATTCCTGGTCAGCCTGCACCACCGCCGCCGCCACCTCCTCAATGGAAGCTGTTCGAACTGCGTTACACCTCCGGGCTTACCCCACTGGACTCTTTATCCGGTGCGCCCAGTCAAGGCCTACGCCTGCGTGAAATCAAAACCCAATATCAGGCTGGCCACCTTGTCTGGTCAGTAATAGGTGACCTCTATGCGAAATAAGACGTTGCGCTTGTGGTGTTCAATCCTTGCCTTCGGAGCCCCCATTTGTTGGGCGAGCGAAAACACGCCATCCGGGGTAAACGTCGGCGAGTTGGCCATCATTCAAAGCCAGACGATTCTGTTGAACGCAAAGGCCGAGAAGGCCAAAGCCGAAAGATCCATCAACGGCGAAGACCAAACTGCGACGGCGCAGCCTTCGCCAATGATTTTTTCTCAAGGCTACCTCACGCCTCCGACTTCTGCCTCGGCCCGCAGCGCTGACTCACAGCCTGAGTTGCCTGTTGTAAAAGCCGTCTTCGGCTCAGCAAAGCGTCTACGCGCCACCCTTCTCTACAGCGGTGGGGTTGAGATTGACGCTGATACCTCCTCCAGGGAATTGCCTGGGGGTTACCGAGTGGCAATCCTCACCTTCGACAACGTGACGCTTGAGCGAAGCGGTAAGCGCTATCCCCTCGGTTTTTCCAATACTCCTCCAGTCGTCCCAGGCAACGCCAATAACCCCGCAGTCAGCAACACCGCGTCGGCCCCTGTGCTGCCTGGCTTAATCCCTGGCCAACGCTGAGAGACCAATGCTATGACGATCCCGACCGAAAATCCCCAGGCAACGGAAGTAGGCTCCGACGAGCCTGCTGTGGAAATTCTGATTTCGCACAAAAAGTTGCTGACCGCTACTGGAGGACCGTTTGAACTGAAACCCGAGTTGCGTCAACTGTGTGCGCTGACCAGCAATGGGATTCTGTTTGTGTCTGCCCAACATCAAACGGATGCCTATGTCATGGCATTCGAGGATCAGTTGGAACACGAAAATCATCCTTTCGAAGTCAAGGTCTGCTCCATGAGCACGATCAAGGCTCTGTACCAAGCGAATGAGGATGTAAATGGTAAAACCCTGTCCACCGATACAAAACGCCAAGCCCAGGTAGTACAACTGCTGGGAGAGGCCACCGGCGCAATGCGAGCGACGTTCATTTTGTCGTTGGCCACGACATCACTCGAGTTTTTTTTCGCATACACGGACTTTTGTGGGAGGCAGAGCAGCATCAGAGCCAGGTGGGCATGGAGCTCTGCTCATCCCTCTACAACAGCATGTGCGATGTAGCTAAGGACCACTATCAGCCGCAGGTGAGCCAGGACGCCAGGGTGAAACGAGCCTATGTCGAACAGCTTGGTCTGTTCGGCGCCCGGGTTGCCACCCGGCCGCTGGTTGACGGCCCCCTGATGGTTCTGCGTCTGCTGTACGACGACAAAACCAAAATGACATTTGAGGAGCTCGGTTTTCTTCCCCAGCAGATCGAGGCATTCAGCCGCATCCGAAGTTTGCCTTATGGGGTGAACCTGATTACTGGCCCCACAGGTTCCGGGAAGTCCAAGTCCCAACAAGTCAACCTCAACCTACTGCATGAAGAATGTGGTGGCACCAAACACATTTTGACCATGGAAGATCCGCCTGAATATCCAATCATGGCCAACCAGTCGCCATTGGGCCCTGGTGAAACCTGGAACGCAGGTATCACCAACACCATGCGGCTGGACCCCGACATTCTGATGTACGGGGAAATCCGGGATCTTGAATCAGCCCAAGCGGCGTTCCGTGGCGGAATGACCGGTCACTTGGTACTTTCGACACTGCACACCAACAATGCCGTAGCCGGCCTGCAGCGTCTGATCGACATGGGGGTGGATCGCTACCTGGTCACTGACCCGGCCTTGATGACCAGCGTCGTGAATCAGTCTTTGCTGCCTGAGCTATGCCACCACTGCCGCATACCTGCATCTGCACATCTGGACCAGCTCAGCGCTGCGTTGACGCGGCGCTTGCACGACCTGCAGGCGATCGAGCTGATTTACCTGAAAGGCCCCGGGTGCCCACACTGCAAAGGCTTAGGCGTCGTTAGCCGCACCGCAGTTGCTGAAACACTCCTTACCGACCTCAAATTTATGCAGGTTTTCAATAAGCAAGGTGCGAGTGCAGCACGTCGCCACTGGGTCAAGGAAATGGGCGGCATCACCAAAACCGCCCACACCATCATGAAACTCAAGCAAGGCCTGGTAGATCCGCGCCACGCGGAAATGATGGTAGGCCCACTGGACTTTGATCGACAAACCTTGGAGCTCTCTCATGATAAGTGACGTCAGGGGGATGCTGAATCGTTGGGCAGAAGTCTTCTATGCCAAGCAGTTCGGCAAAAACGAGCGAATCCAATTCTATGAGAGCCTGATGGGCATCCTTGAGGATGGTGTGTCACTTGAGGACGCGCTGCACACGGTCGCCAGAGCTTTCAGCGATAACGGTCAGAAATTGCACCCCGTATCTCTAGCCTGCAGAGACATCGCGCAATCTGTAAAAGATGGGAAATCCCTTAGCATATCCTGCGAAGGCTGGGTTCCGTACGACGAGAACTCACTGATCGCCTCCGGTGAAGACACGGGCAACCTGGTGCAGGCTTGTCGTGACTGCGTGAGGATCATTGAAGTACGCCAACGGATCAGCAAACTCGTAGCCTCGGCCACCGTGTTCCCATCCGTTGTGTGGAGCGTCATGGCGGCGCTGCTATATGTGATCGCCGTGTGGATGGTGCCCTCCATGACACGTCGGTCTAACCCCGAAGCTTGGACGGGTGTACCGGCGTTCCTCTACGCCCTATCGAATTTCGTGACCCACTACGGTCTGGTGACCTTGATCGCGGTCGTCATCTTCATCTTCGTATCGATCATCACCCTTCCGGTGTTTTGCGGGCTTCAGATCACGGCCGCCAGCCCGTCATGGAAGCTGCAGTTGAACAAGTTGCTCCAGGTCTTGAGAGTCCGAGCAGAGCGCCTTCCCCCTTGGTCGGTCTACAAGGCACTTCACGGTTCCATCTTTTTGCTCAACATGGCCGTGATGTTGCGCTCCGGCATCAACCAGCTCGATGCACTCACCTCTCTTCAGCGCAATGCTTCTCCCTGGCTGAAGGAGCGGCTGACGGCCATTCATTACGGCGTCAGCGCCGGCAAAAACTTCGGTACTGCGCTGAAGCTTGCGGGTCATCAATTTCCAGACCCCATGGCCATGCACTTTCTGGAAGTACTTGCCATACGCAAAGGTTTCGCCGAGTCGATGGAACGGTTTTCCAACCGCTGGCTGGAGCAAACCCTCCAGCGAGTCGAGGCAATCGCCAAGTCTCTCATCGGAGTGTCCTCCATGGCCATGGGGGTCATGATGATTCTGGTGGTGATCGGGATCTTCCAGCTGGCCGGCACTGTGACTGAAACGCTTTAACCCAAACTCAAATGAGGTACTGAAAATGCCAAAAAATGTTCGCCAAAACCAAAGAGGTTTCCTTTCCCTGGACGGAATGTTCTGGCTGATGCTGATTGCGGTGGCGCTCGGCTTCATCGTCTTTATGGGGTACAGAACGTTCGGCAGCTCGGACGTCACCATCGAACAGAGCAACCTCGGTACGTTGCTCAGCAATACCAAAAGACTGAAAAGTACTACGGGTTACGCCACTGCCGGCACCAACCTGGCGCCCTCCTTAATCAACCTCGAAGCTACCGGCGGCATGAGCATCAACGGCAATGCCCTGTCCAACCGCTGGAACGGTGCTGTGACCGTAGTGAGCAACGGCATGACCTTTACGATCACCGAATCCAACCTCCCGAAAAATGCCTGTATCACCCTCGCCTCAAATATGGCCAAGGACAAACAGACGACGACGGCAATCAACGGTGGTACTGCCATTGCTGGAGAAATCACTGCAGTGGCAGCGGCTACAAGTTGCTCATCGGACGCCAATACCATTGCCTGGACTTCGTATTAAGGAGCCCTGTGTGAGCGTGATCTCCGATGCTGAATTCGTCGACCTGTACCTAGGCGAGGGATTTGCCGATGCCAAAGGTCTTCCTGGGCATGCGCGAAGAGTTGAAGCACCAGTCGAATGGCGTGCGGACCTCGAGCGCTTGCGGCTGCAGTGTCAGGAAAAGCACGCTGCTACTCAGGATCCTGAATTCGCTTTGATTGAAGATGGCGTAGTCCTACGCGTAACCCAACTACTGGATTTGAACGGTAAACCAGTATTCGTCCTGAGCAAGTCATCGGTTCAGATCCGACCATTGGACATGCTAGGCCTGCCAGATTATCTGCAGGATGCATTGATGAGCGACTCTGTACGCGGCCTGATCTTCATCTGCGGAGAAATGGGCACAGGAAAGACTTCAAGCGCGGCCTCCCTTGTAAAGGCTCGCCTTGAGGCCTGGGGTGGAATTTGTGTGGCTGTAGAGGATCCCCCAGAACCCTATCTGAATGGTCGACACGGTGAAGGGCGCTGTATTCAAGTTCCAGTTTCTCGCCGTATGGGAGGCTACGAGGATGCGTTGATCTTGGCGCTGCGCACGAGAGCTGACTTGCTGTTTGTCGGGGAAATTCGCGACAGCTCGACCGCGGCTCAAGTCATCCAGGCATCAATAAATGGTCATCTTATTATTTGTACAGGCCATGCTGGCAGCGTCACTCAAGGCATTGAAAGAATCTCGGCCTTGGCCCAGCCCTTGCTGAATAACGCCCGAGAGTTGCTTTCCAAAGGCCTAGTAGCGGTCATTCACCAGTCTCTGTCTATGGGGACTGATGGGAGCCGTCGACTTACGTTGCAGAGTCTGCTTTTCACTGACCCTGACGGACCGGGCATTCGAGAAAAAGTCCATGCAGGGAAGATCACCCTACTCGAACAAGACATCGCTCACCAATCCTCTAGGAGCCTCTGGAATGAGCAGTAAAAACAAACAGCGGGGGTTCTTGAGCCTGGATATGGCAATCGGATTGATCGTGTTTTCCGTCGTCGTCACCTTGGCGACAATATGGCAAATCAGGCAAATGGACGGTCAGGATTACCGCATTGCCGCAGATCAACAGAGAACCATCTCTGAAGCAGTGGCAAAATACATGAAGGACAATTTCAATGCCTTATTGAACAACGCTACAGCGACCGTACCAGCGCAAATTACCGTTCCGATGCTGATCAACACCAGCTACCTTCCTGCAGGTTTTAGCTCCACCAATACCTTCGGGCAGACCATTCTCGGCCTGGCCCGGAAGCCTAATCCCAACCAACTGGAGGTGATCGTCGTCACCATAGGTGGGCAAACAATCCCAGAAATGGGCATTCGTGTCATCGCTGAAAATCTAGGCGGACCTGGTGGTTTCATTTCTTCAACCAACCCTAACATCGTTCAGGGTGTACGCGGGGGATGGCAGGTAGCGCTAAGTAATTACTCTATCAACCCTGGTCCAGGTCATAGCGCTAGCGCATTGTTCCTGATGGATGGACAACTCGCCAATGACTACCTATATCGCAACGCGGTGCCGGGACATCCCGAGCTCAACACCATGAACACCGACCTCAGTTTAGGCGGCCACAATATCAACAATGCGGCTGCAATTACGGCTACCGGCAATGTGACCACAGGCGCTGACGTCAATGCTCGAAATGTGACAGCGACGAACACTGTATCCGCAGCAACTGCGAACGTCACTGGCGAGACCTACACAGGGGGCTGGTTCAGAACTCGAGGTGATACTGGCTGGTACAGCGAGAAATGGGGTGGAGGCATCTACCAGTCCGATTCTGACTGGGTGCGTGTCTATAACAACAAAGGGCTCTCTACAGGTGGGACAGTTGCTGCTGGACAGGTCACCTCGACCGGCACCATTAGTGCCAACGGCCGTCTCTCGACCAATGAATTTCTATCGATCGGTGGCCAAGCGACAGAGGGAGCAGAGTGCAATGACAACAGGCTCATGGCAAAAAATGCGGCGGGCATCCCACTTTCGTGCCAATCCGGGGTGTGGACTATCACCGGGGCAAAATTCAAAAACTACATCTCCGGCGCCTGCCAGGGTTACGGCGGATGGAATCCAAACGTTTGTGCTATTGCTGACTCAACTTGGACTATATGTACTCTCTCTGGTGCTGCGGCCGTTGGTCAAGACGAGTCCGGTCAAGTGTATCGGGACGGAGCTGGGAACTGGTTTCTTTACGCGGTCAGAGCTGGTTGGGCTGGGGTATTTTATTGGCAGTGCCTAAAATAGTGTTTGCACGAATACTTTTGCGTCTTGTTTGTTGATATTCATTCATATGCGTTGAGATCTGGTCGTAAAACCAATTTTCCTATGCTGCTGAGAGGTACTTGCTTGATGGACCACCTTGAGAATGGCACTGAATATAATGATCATCAGCTGCAAGCATGGCTAAATTCTAGAAGCCGGATTTGCTCAAGCGCATTATGGGCTCCGGCCCTTAAGGGCTTAGAAGCCTTCGAGGTAGGAGATCACACCTATCGCCTTACCCCATTAGGATCAGGACGATATAGAGTTATATGCGTAAAAACCTCTGATATTATTTCAGCAGCCCACAAAGTAAGAAAGACCACTTCCTTTGCAGATCGACGCCCTTTAAAACTTACAGCAATAATTGTAACTACCTGCATTATATTATATTACTCTTTACTTTTAGCTCGGCAAATACGAGCTTAGCTTTCGAACTCTGAGGGCCTGACTATTATCGTCAGCCGACTAGAGTCCGAAGCAGCAAAATCTGTTGTAGCCCGACCTCGTATTTTCCCAAGACGATCTGGTTGAGCTTCGGTGACAATTACGTCTGACACTCTTGAGGCTCAGTCATGTCGCTAAATTGGGCAGTTCTCACAATCCTGCTGATCGCTGTGGGTTTGTTCAATCAACAGAAAAAGCAATCCGAACAAATCACAGACTATGCGACCCTCGACTCTCTGAGTCGCAATTTGCTCGTCTATAGATCCGCAGCAGCTGAGTATGCGAAGGCAAACGCCGGGTATACAGGGACGCCGGCTGATGAAGCACTCAACCTGCCAGCATGGTTTTCAAAACCTCCAGGGGTTATGACCTACATATCTGCGGGACAAAGCTATACCTACTTTGCGGGTACGGCACCTCCAGGATTACCTGCAGCTTTGGTGGAGCGAACCCAGTCGATCACAGTAGGAGTGAACCGAGCAGGAGTGTTGATTTCGCCCAGGTCAGGAAAAACAGACATCATTCTCCCCAACGTCATTCCTGAAGGCGCAGCCGTGGCAGTCAACTGACTTGATTAGCGTCTTTGTATCCGGTGCGAGGTTGCATATACCTCGGGCTCTCAACATAATGAACGCGACAAAGTTTCCACCCCGCTGGCTACTGGCGGTCATCAGTAGCGCCCGGTGATGCGGCGTGCCTCATCATCAACCCTAAAGCACGCATAGCTCCGGGAAGGGCGTGCGGACCTGATTCAAGGCTCTCCCTGTGTCTCCCTGTCCAAGCCAGACACGCAGCCGTCTAACTCGTGAATTGCGAGTTCATAGGCACATAGGGCTTTGTTGAGGTTCGAAGCACCGTAGTCTAAGGGCCACACTGGTGTTGTGGCCCATACTTTTTAAAG
>Ga0070754_10000592_pt1 | contig 32667 bp, 38 predicted proteins | sample VirMetDEL_Sep_01_FD_75181 | JGI IMG/M metagenome (GOLD analysis project Ga0070754, IMG submission 75181) | Aqueous microbial communities from the Delaware River and Bay under freshwater to marine salinity gradient to study organic matter... | ecosystem: Environmental > Aquatic > Marine >...
TTCTTCACGTACTGTTCGAGCATGGCGATTTCGCAGGCGTTCGGGCTTGGAGGGGACTGCCGAGTCTACCCCAGCGCCGCGCCGGGCGACCATACGAAACGCACGGGATTCAGCCCGCCAGAACGCCACTTGCGGCTATAATTCGCGCTTTATTCCCCCCACCTTCCCAGGCATTCCCCCGCGATGAACCAGGATCAGCTGAAACAGGCCGTGGCCCAGGCCGCCGTCGACCACATTCTCCCGCGCCTCGACAACAAGAGCATCGTCGGCGTCGGTACCGGCTCCACTGCCAATTTCTTCATCGACGCGCTGGCCCAGCACAAGATGGAATTCGATGGTGCCGTGGCCAGCTCCGAAGCCACCGCCGCCCGTCTGAAAGGCCATGGCATCCCGGTGTACGACCTCAACGCCGTCAGCGATCTGGAGTTCTACGTCGACGGCGCCGACGAAAGCGACGAGCACCTGAACCTGATCAAGGGCGGCGGCGCCGCGCTGACCCGCGAGAAGATCGTCGCGGCGGTGGCCAAGACCTTCATCTGCATCGCCGACGCCAGCAAGCTGGTGCCGGTGCTGGGCGAATTCCCGCTGCCGGTGGAAGTCATCCCCATGGCGCGCAGCCACGTGGCCCGCGAGCTGGTGAAACTGGGCGGCGACCCGGTGTACCGCGAAGGCGTGCTGACCGATAACGGCAACATCATCATTGACGTGCACAACATGTCGATCGTCGACCCGGTGAAGCTGGAGGCGGACATCAACGCCATCGTCGGCGTGGTCACCAACGGCCTGTTCGCCGCCCGCCCGGCCGACCTGCTGCTGCTCGGCACCGCCGAAGGCGTGAAAGAACTCAAACGCTGAATCTGTGGGAGGCGCTTCAGCGGCTATTGTCGCGGCTGAAGCCCCTCCCACAGCGTTCTTTGCTCCACCCACCCTGTTTTGCGCAGTCGGTAGCCCGAATGCAATCAGAGTCTCCTGCGATTCGCCACGCACACCGGAAACGCCAGGTGCGCTTGTCCACACCTACTCCAGCAGGCGGCGCAGCTCCTCGCTGAGCGGCATCGGCTTGAAGGCACTGACCCGCGCCCGCCCGCTATTGCCGAGCGGCACCCAGATGCGCGAGAACAGCAGTGCCGCAAAGATGCGCGGCACCTGCCCCGCCACCTCGCGCACATCCCCGAGCTGCCAGCCCGCCCGCAGCATCAGCCAATGCGCACGCGCATGCAGCCATGGGCGACGCTGGGTGAGGATGTGGGCGCGTTCCAGCCAGACCAGTGCCTCGGCGCTGCGGCGGGCAGCCAGTTCGTGCAACGCCTGATCAAAGGCTTCGTCTATGGCGTCTTGCAACCTCATGTGCATGGCAGCCTCCTTATTTGCGCAACAGGCGCAGGCCGTTGAACACCACCATCAGGCTCACGCCCATGTCAGCGAACACCGCCATCCACATGGTCGCCTCGCCCGCCAGGGTCATGCCCAGGAATATCGCCTTGATGCCCAGCGCCAGCACGATGTTCTGCAGCAGAATCGCGTGAGTCTGCCGCGACAGACGGACGAATGCGGGAATCTTGCGCAGATCGTCGTCCATCAGGGCGACATCCGCCGTCTCGATGGCGGTATCTGTTCCAGCGGCGCCCATGGCGAAACCGATCTCGGCCCTGGCCAACGCCGGTGCATCGTTGATGCCGTCACCGACCATGCCGACCACCTTGCCCTGCGCCTGGCGCGCCTCGACCCAGGCCAGCTTGTCCGCCGGCAACAGGTCGCCGCGCGCCTCATCAACACCGACCTGCTCGGCGATGGCCGCAGCGGTGTGAGCGTTGTCCCCGGTGAGCATGCAGGTGCGCACGCCCAGCTCATGGAGTTCGGTAATCGCCTCGCGGCTGGTCTGGCGCACCGTATCGGCCACTGCGAAGAGCATCAGCGCGCGCTGCTCGTCGCACAGCACCACCACGCTCTTGCCCTGGCGCTCCAACGCCTCGAGACGCTGCTCCAGTTGCGCCGAGCAGAGCCCGAGGTCCTCGACCAGACGGTGGTTACCGATATAGAGCAACTTGCCGTCGATCCGCCCCTGGGTGCCGCGACCTGGCAGCGCCTCGAAGTCCTCGACCTCATGCAGCCCGTGCCTCTGCTCTGCGGCGTGCTGGGCCAGCGCCCGAGAAACCGGGTGATCGGAACGCGCGGCCAGACTCGCCGCCCAGGTGGCATGGATCGGCTCATCCGTTTCCAGCAGATGAACACTGTCGGTCTGTACCGGCTTGCCGTGGGTCAGGGTGCCGGTCTTGTCCAGCGCCAGCTGGGCCAGGTGCCGGCCGTTCTCCAGATAGACGCCGCCCTTGATCAGGATGCCCTTGCGCGCCGCCGCCGCCAGGCCGCTGACGATGGTCACCGGGGTGGAAATCACCAGCGCGCAGGGGCAGGCCACCACCAGCAACACCAGGGCGCGGTAGATCCAGTCGAACCAGGCGCCGCCCATGACCAGCGGCGGCAATACCGCCACCACCAGGGCGAAGGCGAACACCGCCGGGGTGTAGATGCGCGAGAACCGGTCGACGAAGCGCTGGGTCGGGGCGCGCGAACCTTGCGCCTCTTCCACCGCATGGATGATGCGCGCCAGGGTGGTGTCGCGCGCCGCCGCCGTGACGCGAAACGCCAGCGAACCGGCTTCGTTGATGGTGCCGGCAAAAACCGGGTCGCCCGTATGCTTTTCCACCGGCAGGCTTTCTCCGGTGATCGGCGCCTGGTTGACCGTCGAACTGCCGCCGATCACCTCGCCATCGAGGCTGATGCGCTCACCGGGGCGCACGCGCACCACGGCGCCGAGGCCGATGGCCTGGACGTCGACTTCCTGCCAGCCTCCGTCTGCCTGCCTGACCGTGGCCCGCGACGGCGCCAGGTCCATCAGGCCACGGATGGCGTTGCGCGCGCGATCCAGCGAACGCGCCTCGATCAGCTCGGCGAGGGTGAACAGCACCATCACCATCGCCGCCTCCGGCCACTGGCCGATCAGCACGGCACCGGTCACGGCGATGCTCATCAGCGCATTGATATTGAGATTGCGGTTCTTCAGGGCAATCCAGCCCTTCTTGTAGGTGTTCAGCCCGCACAGACCAATGGCCGCAACGGCCAGCAGCGCCACCAGCCAGCCCGGGCCGAGCGTGGCGAAATGCACCACTTCCGACACCGTCGCCATCACCCCGGCCAGCGCCAGCGGCCACCAGGGTTTGCGCACAGGCGGCGCCGGCTGCTCGATGGTGCGTGCGGCCTCCAGTTTTGGCGTGAAACCCAGGGCGCGAATCGCCGCCAGCACCTGCGCCAGTCCATCTTCAGCGTGGCTGACGGTGAGCACGCGCTGCAGCAGGTTGAACTGCAGCCCGGCTACCGCCGGCAGCCTGCCGAGCGCATCGCGAATCAGGCGCTCCTCGGTCGGGCAATCCATCTGTTCGATATGGATGCGCGTGGTAAGCGGGCCGGTCAGCGGCTCGTCCACCGCCTGAGTGGCTGCGCTGGCGTGATCATGCCCGGCGTGGTCGTGCCGGGCAGGTGCTTGTTCGTGCGAGTGGTCGCAGCAACGGCTCATGGGAAACCTCCCTGAAGGTGATGTTGCGCAGTACACACCCTGAAGTCACTATAGGGTCAAGCACTCTCACGGAGAACGATCATGAAGATTGGAGAACTGGCGAAAAAGGCGAGCTGCCAGGTCGAGACCATCCGTTACTACGAGCGCGAAGGCCTGTTGCCAGAGCCTGCACGTACCGAGGGCAATTACCGCGTCTACGGCCAGAGCCACCTGGAACGCCTGGTATTCATCCGCAACTGCCGTACGCTGGACATGACCCTGGAGGAAATTCAGCGCCTGCTGGCCCTGCGCGACCTGCCTCAGGAGAGCTGCGCCGGCATCAACAGCCTGGTGGACGAGCACATCGAGCACGTCGAGGCACGCATCAACAGCCTGCTGGCGCTACGGGATCAGCTCACCGAGTTGCGCGACCGCTGCAACGGGCCGCAGGAGGCGGAAGACTGCGGCATCCTGCGCCAACTCAATGTCAGCGGTGGCGTGCAAGCGCTACCGGACGACGGCCATACCCACGTAGGCAAGAGCCATTCGCATTGATGGACTACGCTTGCAGGGCACCGCTCCGGCATACCGCCGGGCGCTCAGGGAGAAACGAAAATGCCAGGTAAGTTCGAACTGAAGAAGGCCAAAGACGGCCAGTTCCATTTCAACCTGCTGGCCACCAACGGCCAGGTCATCCTCAGCAGCGAGATGTACAAGGCCAAGGATTCGGCGCTTAACGGCATCGAGTCGGTGAAGAAGAACGCCCAGCGTGCGGGCGCCTTCGAGACCAAGACCTCGAGCAACGACAAGCACTACTTCCTGCTCAAGGCCAGCAACGGCCAGGTAATCGGGCAGAGCCAGATGTATGCCAGTGCCGCCAGTTGCAAGAGCGGTATCGAGTCAGTGCAGAAGAATGCGCCCGATGCGCAAACGGACGACCAGACGGGCTAGTCGACCTGCTTCCTGAACAGATAGAACAGGTTCGGCTCACTGATCAGGTACAGGTTGCCCTCACCATCCGTGGCCACGCCTTCGGCCTGCGGCACACTGCGCTGCAGGCCATGCTGGCCACGTAGCAGAGACAGGGTGCTGATCGGCTTGCCGTCGGTGTCCAGTTCGATCACCAGGCGCGACTCGTCCGACAGCGCCAGCAGATGCCCACTCGCCGCATCGAAATCCAGACTGGAGAGATCGCGCACGAATAGTCGCGCATCGCGCTTCGGGTCGGTATTGACCTGCAGCGCCAGCGGCTTGCTCTCGTCAACATGGGGAAAACCCAGCACCTCGAAGATGCGCACCGGGTCGCGCTCCTTGGCTACCAGCAGACGTTGATTCTGCGCATCGTAGGCCAGCCCCTCGAATCCCTTGTTGCCATTGCGCCCTATCCCCAGGGACAGCTGCTGGAAGTCGGCGGCATCGATCACCCGCGTGGCGTCGTCGATGCGCACCTTGACCAGGCGCTGCTCGCGCTCATCGGCAATCACGTAGACGCCAGGCGCCACGTATTCGATGGCCTCGGGATCACCAAAACCTTGTAGTTCGATGGTGCGCTTGAGCTCACCGTCCAGGCTCATCTCGATCACCTTGGCCGGCTTGTTGGTCACGCTGAACAGGCTGCGGCGATCAGGATCGTAGGTCAGTGCAGACACGTCACGGATGTCTGCAATCGGCTTGGCCTCGATCACCACGCGATAGTCGCCCAGCCACATTGACTGCTCGCGCCACTGCGCACCGTGCTGCCACTCCTGCACGGAAAACCAGACGCGCTCGAACAGCCGATACTGCTGGCCCAGCACAGCCCCGACCAACAGCACGAATAACAGCAGGTAAAGCCAGGGGTTGATGGAGAGCAGACGACGCATCATGAAATTCTCTGACTGCCACAGAAAAGCCCGCCACGGGCTAGACGTGGCGGGCGGGCGATTTATTTCGATCAGTTGATCAGTTCAACGCGATCAACATCGACCTCATGACTGTTCATGTCCTTGTCGACCTCACCGGTCAGACGCACCTTGGCGTTCTCCGAGACTTTCTGCGCCGGCCAGTCTTCGTCGTCGATCTCGACATGGATGGTGCCGGTGGCGTCCTTGAACTCATAGAGTTCGTCCTGCAGGCGCTTGACGATCTGGCCTTCCAGTACGACGTTGGTGTCATCGGCGGCCTGCAGCGCGGCAGATACGGTGGTGACCTGCGGGGTTGCGCCCGGGCCGGTATAACCGGTGGCGAAAGCAGCAGTGCTGAGCAGCGGCAGAACCATCAGAGCGAGAGCGGTACGTTTCATGCTGTGAACCTCGTTGTTCGTAAGTGACGGGGTCAGATTAGTGCCGCTAGCTGAAGCCAGACTGAATCGACGCTTAAGCCAAACTGAATGCCAGGCGCCGCCTCAACCGGCGTTCGCTCGTGGCTTGCTGAATCGGTAGAACAGGTTCGGTTCGGCGACGATATAGATGTCGCCATTTTCGTCCACGGCCACGCCCTCGGCCTGCTCGATAGCCCGGTCCAGGCCATTGAGCCCACCACTGAGACTGAGAAAGCTGACTGGCTGACCGCGGCGGTCAAGCTCCAGCAGCAGGCGCGACTCGTCGGACAGCACCAGCAGGTGGCCGGTGCGCTCGTCGACGCTCAGCGAAGAAATGTCGCGCAGCCCCAGATTGCCGGCCAGCAGGGGCTGCATCACGCCAGCTGCTCCGTCCTCGCCTGGGAACGGCAGGCTGAACAGCCCCAGCGGACCGCGCTCCTTGCCCAGCAGCAGGCTGTGACTGCGCGAGTCCCAGCCCAGCCCTTCGAACCCCTTGTTGCCGGCGTCGGCGAAACCCAGGTCGAAACCCGGGAAATCTTCGGCATCCAACTCGAGATCGCTATCGCGCAGGGTGAAGGTCGTGAGCTGGCGACGACGCTCGTCGACGATGGCCATGCGGCCGTTGTCCATCATTTCCACACCCTCGGGATCGGCGAAGCCCTTGAGCGAGATGCGTCGCAGAATCTCGCCATCGCGGGACAACTCCACGAGCAGCGGATGCTTGCCGGTGACGGTGAACAGCGTGCCGGTACGCGGGTTGTAGGTCAGCCCCGAGGTTTCATCCTCTTCCAGCCCGGCCAGGGCCTTGCCCTGCACCACGGCGCGATAGCCGGGCAACCAGACACTGGCAAGACGTTCAGCCAGCGGTGTGGAGCGCTCCTGCCACCAGAGCTGAGCGCGATCATCCCAGTGCTGGGTTTGCACCAGCACCCCAGCAGCAAGCAATGTACAGCCGAGCAACCAGTAGCGCGGACGACTCAGGGCAGAACGGAGAGAAGGCATCGGCGAGGGCTCGGCTGCAGGGTAGCAATGCGACATCCGCTGTCGAGGGGAGTTCCGCCGCCCCAGGGCGGCGGTCATTGCTTATAGCACGCGGCTGGTGAAGCGACTGTGACCAACCAGCTCCAGTACCAGCTCGTCACCCTTGTTCAGTGCGCCAACGCCGACCGGCGTACCGGTGAGGATCACGTCACCCGGCTGCAGGGCGAAGTGCCCGGCCATGGCCTGGATCATCGGCACGATGGGGTTGAGCATGTCGCGGCTGTTGCCGTCCTGACGGGTCTCGCCGTTGATCACCAGGCGAATGCCGATATCGCCCAGGTCCTCGATGGCATCGCCCGCTACGAAGGGTGCCAGGACGCACGCGCCGTCGAAGCTCTTGGCGATTTCCCAGGGGTAACCCTTTTCCTTGAGCTTGGCCTGCACGTCGCGCAGGGTCAGGTCGAGCGCCGGGGCGAAGCCGCTGATGGCATCGCGCACTTCCTCGACATCGGGCCTCGATGACAGCGGCTTGCCGATCAGCACGGCGATTTCCGCCTCGTAATGCACCGAACCCCGATCATCGGGAATGGCGAAACCGCCATCGAGCGGCACCACACAGGAGCCCGGTTTGATGAACAGCAGCGGTTCGGTGGGCACCGGGTTGTTCAGTTCCTTGGCGTGCTCGGCGTAATTGCGGCCGATGCAAACGACCTTGCCAAGGGGAAAGTGGACGGTGGTACCGTCGACGTACTGGTGCTGATAGCTCATCACCGACTCCTGTGTTGTTGGTATTGTGGATATCCCGGCTTGTGGCCGGTCACGTACCTTAACCGACGCGCGGCCAGATACGAAAACGCCCGCTTGATGGCGGGCGTCTGCGTCGATCAGGCGAAGATCTTGCCGGGGTTCATGATGCCGTTGGGGTCGAACACGGCCTTGATCGCCTTCATGTAGGCAATCTCTGCCGCCGAGCGGCTGTACTGCAGGTAATCACGCTTGGTCATGCCGACACCATGCTCGGCGCTGATCGAACCGTTGTACTTCTCGACGATCTCGAACACCCACTTGTTGACCACCGCGCACTTGGCGAAGAAGTCTTCCTTGGCCAGCGCTTCGGGCTTGAGGATGTTCAGGTGCAGGTTGCCGTCGCCGATATGGCCGTACCAGAGCACGTCGAAGTCCGGGTAGTTGGTCGAGACGATATCGTCGATATCCTTGAGGAAGGCCGGTACCTGGCCGACGGTCACGGAGATATCGTTCTTGTACGGTGTCCAGTGGCTGATGGTTTCGGAGATGTATTCGCGCAGCTTCCACAGGTTCTGCAGTTGCTGCTCGCTCTGGCTCATCACCCCATCGAGCACCCAGCCTTGCTCGACGCAGTGCTCGAAGGTGGCCAGGGCTTCGTTGGCCACGTCCTCGTTCAGCGCTTCGAACTCCAGCAGGGCGTAGAACGGCGTGCGGCTTTCGAACGGTGCCGGTACGTCACCACGGCCGAGGATCCTCTCCAGGCAGCGGTCGGAGAAGAACTCGAAGGCGGTCAGGTCGAGCTTGCCCTGGAAGGCATGCAGCACCGGCATGATCGAATCGAAATCCGGCGTGCCCAGAACCATCGCGGTGAGGTTCTTCGGCGCGCGCTCCAGGCGCATGGTAGCTTCGACGACGAAGCCCAGGGTGCCTTCGGCGCCGATGAACAGTTGGCGCAGGTCATAGCCGGTGGCGTTCTTGATCAGATCGCGGTTCAGCTCCAGCAGCTCGCCGGTGCCGGTGACCACTTTCAGACCGGCGACCCAGTTACGGGTCATGCCGTAGCGAATCACCTTGATACCGCCGGCATTGGTGCCGATATTGCCACCGAGCTGGCTGGAGCCCGAGGAGGCGAAATCCACCGGGTAGTACAGCCCCTTCTCTTCGGCGAACAGTTGCAGCTGCTTGGTTACCACACCTGGCTGGCAGACCACGGTACGGTCGTATTCGTTGAACTCGACGATGCGGTTCATGTAGTCGAACGACACCACCACCTCGCCATTGGCGGCCACGGCAGCGGCGGACAACCCGGTACGGCCACCGGAAGGCACCAGGGCAATCTTGTGCTGATTGGCCCAACGCACGATGGCCTGCACCTGCTAGGTGGTCTTGGGGAAGACGATGGCCGACGGCGCGGGGGTGTACTGCTTGGTCCAGTCCTTGCCGTAGGTTTCCAGGGAATCGGCATCGGTCAGCACCTTGCCGGGCTCAACCAGGGTCTTCAGCTCTTCGATCTGGGCGGGGGTGGTCATCTACGGAACTCTCAAAGGATTCATGGTCGCCCTGAGAACCATTCAGGTCGCAACCGAGCATTGAAAAAGGCGAACATGCTAGCATACGCACCCCGTGAATCGAGACGTGCAGCGATCTGCGGGCACTGGCTGATTTTCTCAGCCCTTCCCTGACATTCTTCTGTGGGACACAGGTACTCCGATGAGCAAGACCTCTCTCGAAAAGAGCAAGATCAAGTTCCTTCTTCTCGAAGGCGTGCACCAGAACGCCGTAGACACCCTGAAGGCCGCCGGTTACACCAACATCGAGTACCTCAAGACCGCCCTGTCAGGCGCTGAGCTGAAAGAGAAGATCGCCGACGCCCACTTCATCGGCATTCGTTCGCGCACCCAACTGACCGCCGAAGTCTTCGACTGTGCGAAGAAACTGGTCGCCGTCGGCTGCTTCTGCATCGGCACCAACCAGGTCGACCTGGATGCCGCCCGCGAGCGCGGCATCGCCGTGTTCAACGCACCCTACTCCAACACCCGCTCGGTGGCCGAGCTGGTGCTGGCCGAGGCCATCCTGCTGCTGCGCGGCATCCCCGAGAAGAACGCCTCCTGCCACCGTGGTGGCTGGATCAAGTCGGCGGCCAACTCCTTCGAGATCCGTGGCAAGAAACTCGGCATCATCGGCTATGGCTCTATCGGCACCCAACTCTCGGTCCTGGCCGAAGCGCTGGGCATGCAGGTGTACTTCTACGACACCGTGACCAAGCTGCCGCTGGGCAACGCCACACAGATCGGCAGCCTGCACGAGCTGCTGGGCCTGGCCGACATCGTCTCGCTGCACGTACCGGAGCTGCCGTCCACCCAGTGGATGATCGGTGAGAAGGAAATCCGCGCCATGAAGCAGGGCGCCATCCTGATCAACGCCGCCCGCGGCACCGTGGTCGAGCTGGATCACCTGGCCCAGGCGATCAAGGACGAGCACCTGATCGGCGCCGCCATCGACGTGTTCCCGGTCGAGCCCAAGTCCAACGAAGACATCTTCGAAAGCCCGCTGCGCGGCCTGGATCGCGTGATCCTCACCCCGCACATCGGTGGCTCCACTGCCGAAGCCCAGGCCAACATCGGCCTGGAAGTGGCCGAGAAGCTGGTCAAGTACAGCGACAACGGCACCTCGGTGTCCTCGGTCAACTTCCCCGAAGTGGCCCTACCGGCCCATGCTGGCAAGCACCGCCTGCTGCACATCCACGAGAACGTGCCGGGCGTGATGAGCGAGATCAACAAGGTGTTCGCCGACAACGGCATCAACATCTCCGGCCAGTTCCTGCAGACCAACGACAAGGTCGGCTACGTGGTGATCGACGTCGACGCCGAGTACTCGGATCTGGCGCTGGAGAAGCTGCAGCAGGTACATGGCACCATCCGTAGCCGCGTGCTGTTCTAAGCGGCAGGCGGATATGAAAAGGGCGACACTCGGGTCGCCCTTTTTCGTTTGGATGGGTGTGAATCCGCGCTACAGAATCACTTCACGGTCACGCTGATCTTCTCGGACATCACCGGCGGATCCAGCGGCACATGGTTCTTGTCACCCACCAGCAACTGCAGGGTGTGCTTGCCCGGCGGCAGGGTCAGCTCGGTTTCGGTCTGGCCTTTGCCGAAGTGGCGGATGGCGTCGGTCATAGGCAAGGGCGAGTTCATCGCGGGCGGCGAGTCGACGTCGATCAGCAGGTGATGGTGCCCGGTAGCCGGGGCATCGACGCCTGCAGGCGCCACGCCCATGCCTTTGAGGCCGAACTTCACGGTAAAGGTCTGGCCGACCGTCGCGCCGTTGGCCGGCTCGATGAAGTACACCTTGGCGCCTTCCGGTGCGGGCGTGCGCGGCATGTCGGCCCAAGCGGTGGCGCTGGCACCCAGCAGCAAGGCCGCACAAAGGGAAATGGTATTCAGGGTTCGGGTCATCACAGCGTCCTCGAGCAAGGCAGAGAACGATGGACCCTAAACCGCGCCAGTCGTTCCCGCTTCGCTCTCAAGTGCCTGCAGGGCCTGTCGCGCCTCGTCGAGCTGCTGCTCATTGAACACCTGCACACCGGCACGACGCAGCAGTGCGGCGGTCACGCCCTCGCCCGCGACACGTACACCGCTGAAGCTGCCGTCATAGTTCTCCAGATTGCCGCACGAAGGGCTGCGCGCCTTGAGCAGAGCCAGCCGGATGCCGTGCTCGCGAACCAACGCCAGCGCCTGCTCGGCGCCGTCGACGAAGGCGGCCGTAACGTCCTCGCCATCGATCGTCAGCACTGGCAAGCGGCCATCCAGCACGGCGCCACCCTGGCCGCCATGGATCTCTGCCGGTGGGCGCGGCGTAGGCAAACCACCCGCCACTTCCGGGCACAGCGCCACCACCCGCCCCTCATCCAGCCATTGCTGAAGCAGGTCGAAGGGGCCGTGGGCTCCGCCGTCGTAACGCACCCGATGCCCGAGCAGGCAGCGGCTGACCAATATCTTCTGCATCGACGTTCTCCATTGACCGCATCAGGGTAACCGCCGGTAACAACGCCGTCAGCCCTTGATTAGACAACCTTCGAATCGTCCACGAAGCCCGAATCACGCGCCCTCGCGGCCTATCCTTCGGCGGGAAGCGATCCCGCCCCATGGCGTTGCGAACAAGCCCCGGCCAGACTTGCGCAGCCAACCAGGGAGGTTCCCGTCCATGTCCAAGCCGCTTCGTACGTCGTTCATGCCGCTGCTGTGCAGCGCGGCGCTGCTCGTCCCCTCAGCCCAGGCAGCAATGCAGGCGCTGGAGGATGAAAGCCTGAGCCAGATCAGCGGCCAGGCCGGGATCACCATCCGCCTCGACCTGATGGCGCGCATCGACGAAATACGCTGGCAGGACGACGGCGGCAGCCTGTCGCTGCGCAACGTGAAGATCGACAACGGCTGCCTCAAGCCCAGTGATTGCGATGGCTATGCCCTGGGCCCTGCTCAATTAGGCGCAAGCGTACCGATTCTGGGCCTGGAGGTGCCGACCCTGGAGGTGGATGTGGTCAAGGGCAGCAACGGCCAGAGCCAGCTGCAACTGAAACTGCCCAACCTGACGGCGATCAACCAGCAACTCGGCCCGCTGGGCAAGCTGGTGATCCGTGCGCGAGTGGCCAGCGACGTCTATATCGGCAATGGCAACATCGGCAATGTCGCCCTGCGCGATCTGCGCGACATCAACGGCACCATCAAGATCTGGGGCCACTGAACAGTGGCCGCGGGCCTTACAGCACGTCCGTGCCGCGGCGCCTGAACCAGCCAGTCAGTGACAGTCGCTCGCGGCTGGCTGGCAGCACTTCGTGAGGCATGTCGCCGGACAGAAACAGCGCCAGGGTGCCGGCCTGGGGCAGCACGTCATGTTCGCGGCCATCACTCAGATACAGGCGCAAGGCCCCGCCCTGCTCGGCCTGCCAGTTATCGTTCAGATACAGCACGGCCGACACCGCGCGCCGATCATCGTCGCGAAAGCGGTCGAGATGACGCAGGTAAAAAGCCCCCGGCTCGTAGCAGGCGAAATGACACTCGTAGTCCTCCAGGCCGAGAAACAGCTCCTGATTCAGAGCCTGACGCAGTCCATCCATCAGTTGCAGGTACTGGTCACAGGCACCGTTCTGACCCGGTTCCAGCCATTGGATGCGATCGCCGCGAATCCCTTCCTGCACCTGCTGGGCGCTGCCACGCCCCACGCTGGCGGCGCTCAGCTCGCCGCGGCGCTCACGCTTACGGCACTCCGCGGCCAGTTCATGGGTCAGACCCTCAGGGGCGAACAACGCCCGTTGCGACCAGCCCTGGCTGGCGAGGTCGTCGATAAGGCTGGAAAAGGGGTCGTGCTGGCGGGGTTCGGTCATGGCGGCGATTGTACAGCGCCGGATAGCCACTAGACATAGCTCGACAAGCCCCTTTCAGCCACCGAAAATAGCCGGCCGCAGCACCCTGCGGCCGGCTCGGAAAGTTTGCCAAGGAGTTCTCGATGCGCGTCCTGTTTGCCCTGCTGCTGATTGGCCTGACCTTGCCGGCCCTGGCCGACGATCACCTGCGCCTCTATCAGGCTGCCGGCTGGCCGCAACAGCGCGAACATTTCAACCAGGCACTCGACGCCGCCCAGCAGCGCTACCGCAGCACCCTGCCACCGGCGGTATTCCAGGCCCTGGTGGATAACAGCAATCGCCGCTTCGCTGCAGCCGCCATCGATCAACGCGCGCAGCACAGCTTGCGCATGCAACTGGCCGACCCGCAGCCAGCGCTGGCCTTCTTCGAGTCAGCGCTGGGCCGCAAGATCGTCGCCGCCGAAACGCTGGCGACACGCAGCGATCAGCTGGCCAAGTACGCCAATGGCCTGCCGCGTACCGACGCCGATGCCACCCGTCGCCTGCTGATTCGCCACCTGGCCCAGGCCATTCCCGCCAAGGAGGCTGGCGCCGAAGTCAGCCTGGCCCTGGCCGGCGTGGCCGCCGACAGTCTCAGCCAGATGATCCCCGGCCTGCTCGGCGGCACTCAGGCTCAGGGGCTGCTCAATGGCCAGCGCGAGCGCCTGATGACGCAGATCGAGCAGGACCTCGACAACACCCTGCTACACGTCTATCGCGACCTGAGCGACCCGGAGTTGGAGCAGTTCGTCGAATTCGCCCAATCCGATGCCGGCAAGGCCTATTACCAGGCTGCCCTGCGAGCGCTGCGTGCCGGCCTGGCCGTGGGCATGAGCAGCAACGAGCTGGAGCCGGCACCGCAGGGCATCTGATAAACCAGGCGCGCTATTGCAGGCGCTCGCGCAGAAAATCGAAGTAGCGCCGGCGCAGCGCCTCGTTCTCATTGGCCAGGTGGTGGCGCGCTTCGCTCAGGCGCAAGATCTGCGGCTGATGGAACTTGTCCTGCAGCACCTCGAGGTTGTAGTGCCAGTCCACCGTCATGTCCGCCTCGCCCTGCACGATCAGCGGACTGTGCTGGCTACGTCCGGCCGCCTCGATGTACGGCACCCACTTGGCCAGCGCACCGACCCAGGCCGTCGGCAGGCTGCGCGCCTGCAGGGGGTCGAGATTGTGCACGAAGTCGATGAAGGTGGCGTCGCTGGAGTTCTCACTGAAACGCCGTGGAATCTCACGAACGAACGGGCTGAGCACCCGATAGCTGAGCTTCGACCAGCCCCAGGCGCGCGGCCGAACCAGCGGCGCGAGGAGGATGCTCTGCCCCAGCTCGGGACGCGTACCGTCGGCGAGCAGATAATCCAGGGCAATCGCAGCGCCCGTGCTCTGCCCACAGAGATGCCAGGGGCTTGGCAGACCCAGCTCGCCGGCCTGCTCGAACAGGCCGGCAAGCACCTGCTGATACTCGGCGAAATCGCCGATGCTGGCGCGTGCACCGCTGGACAGCCCGTGCCCAGGCAGGTCGCAGGCGAGCACCGCGAAGTTCATGCTCAGCGCCCAGTCGACCACATGCCGGTACAAGCCCATGTGATCGTAATAACCGTGCAGCAACAGCAGCGTGCCGCGCGGTTCGGCCGGCGCCCACAGCTGCACGGCAATCTGGTAGCCGGCAGCGTTGAAGCTGCCGAGGCGGTTGTCCAGGCCGGCAAAGCGCGCTGCCAGGTCGAAGCCATAGAAGCTGCGATAAGCCTGCAGCACGGGCAAATCCAGGCGCGCTGCGGCCAAGGGTCGCAGCAGAAGGCGCAGTCGATCGGGCTGAAACGGCTCTGACATTGGGCTTTCCATAGGTTGCGCGAGGCGCGCGGGTAAATTCGGCGCCCTCTCCTCGAATGCTGCGATATTCAGCTGCCAGGCGCATCGTGGCAAGCTACACGCCCTTTTAAAGCCCGGCCCACCCCATGCCCCGCCTGTCACGCAAGAACCTGCTCATCGCCCTGCTCGCCCTGGCTTGGCTGGCCTGCATGCTGCTCGCCTATCGCTGGTTCGAAACGCGTTACCTGCGCACCTTCGACGAGCGTGCAGCGGTGTTCTCCGGCGCCGAGCTGCAACTGCCCGCCGAACTGAGCGGCCCCGGCGCGATCCGCCTGGTGCACTTCTGGGACCCGGCCTGCCCGTGCAACGTCGGCAACCAGCAACACCTGGCCGAACTGATCGAGCACTACGCGCCGCGAGGCGTTCAATTTCACGTCGTACAGAAGCCCGGCAGCCAGGGCCGCCTGCCCGCCGAGCTGGCCGCGCTGCAAACCATCGACGAGCTGCCCGGCAGTGCCAACCTGCCGGCCAGCCCAGCCGTGGCGATCTGGGACAAGCAGGGCCAACTGGCCTACTTCGGCCCCTACAGCGAAGGCCTGGTCTGCAATTCCAGCAACAGTTTCATCGAGCCCATACTCGAAGCGCTCGCGGCCGGGCGCAAAGTGGCTGCCAGCAACACCCTGGCGGTAGGCTGCTTCTGCGAATGGGCCAAGCCCGACGCCGACTGACGACCCTCAGCCACGCCCGCGTGGCGTGCCGCCCTGCCAACGGCGAAACGCGCGGTAGAACGGCGACAGCTCGGCAAAGCCGCACGCCCGCGCCACTTCACGCACACCCAGGCCCTGATCCAGCAGGCGCAATGCGCGCAAGCGCCGCACCTCGTCGTGCAATGCGCGAAAACTGCTGCCCTGCTCACTCAGCGAGCGCTGCAAGGTACTGCGCGGGCTGCCCAGCGCCACTGCACAAGCCTCCAGGCTGCAGGTCGTCGCGCCCAGATTGACCTCGAGCCAGTAGCGCACCCGCACCAGCAGCTGGTTCTCCAACAATCCGGCCAACTGCTTCTCGGCCTCCTCGCTGAGCACCTCGAACAAGCGCGGGCTGGCACTGCGCGAGGGCCGCGAGAGCGACGCACGCGACAGGATCAGCACATCATGTGGCCGTGAGAAGCGCGGTTCGACACCGAGCAGGCGGCGATGCTCGGTCAACCTGCGCGGCGCGCGATGGCGAAACTCCACGCCCAGCAGCGGCAACTCGCCGCCCGCAGACGCCAACATCTTGCTCAGCAGCACGGCCAGACACTCCATCTGCTGACGCAACGAGCCAACCTCGCGGTAGTTGAGATCGATCACCAGACGCACTTCATCGCCCTGCTCCTCCAACCTGGCGGCAAAGCCACCGGAGAGGATGTGCTGAAAGCGCACGAAGGCCTGCAGGCCCTGGCGCAGATCACGCGCCGCCAGCAGCAGGTAACCGACCACGTCCATCGGCCGTGGCTGCATCACCTCGCCCAGGTGCAGGCCGATGTCGACATCCCCGCTGATTCCCTCCAGCGCCTGCCAGAAGCGCGGCGCATTGTCGTGCTCCTCTCGCGCCTCCAGCAACGGAGCCGCCAGCGCCACACCGGCATAGGCGCGGCGGTAGGTATCGGTAGGGTCGAACCCCAATGCGGCCAGCGCCTCGTAGAGCAGGCGGCGCAAGGTCGAAGAGTGGGTGAGTGCGACGAAGGCGTTGTCGACCATGGCAGACTCAGACAGATATTGACCATAGACTTTCAACATTGAGGCATAAGGTCAATGCCGGCACGCAGGCGCCCGCGCAAAATGCTCGCTCGCTTGCCCCACAACAATAAGGATCGCTCGATGAAACGCTCCCTGACCGCCCTTGCCCTGGTGATTGCCGCCGCGGCTGGCGGCCTGACCTGGTACCTGCACGACAAGCAACCGCAGCGCGACGGCGAGCAGGTACTCGCGGCCCTGCAGGCGCCGGTCACGGTCGACTACGACGAACGCGGCGTGCCGCACATCCGCGCCGAGAACGAGGCAGACATGTACCGCGCCCTGGGTTTCGTGCATGCCCAGGATCGTCTGTTCCAAATGGAGCTGCTCAGGCGCCTGGCGCGCGGCGAGCTGGCCGAGGTGCTCGGCGAAAAGCTGGTCCCCACTGATCGTCTGTTCCGCACCCTGGAAATCGGCCGCCATGCCGATGCCTACGCGGCCCGCCTGGATCCCGCCAGCCCGTCCACCCAGGCATTGCTGCACTACCTCGAAGGGGTCAACCAGTACCAAGCCAGCCGGCCACGCCCGCTGGAGTTCGACCTGCTGGGCATCGAACCGCGCCCCTTCACCCTGGCAGACACCCTGAGCGTCGCCGGTTACATGGCCTACAGCTTCGCGGCCGCACTGCGCACCGAACCGCTGATGACGCATATCCGCAACGAACTGGGCGCGGACTACCTCAAGGTCTTCGACCTCGACTGGCACCCACAGGGCGTGCTTGGCCCTTCCCTGGCCGCCAATGACTGGAAGGACCTGTCCGCCCTGGCCCAGCTCAGCAACAGCGCCTTACAAGGCACTGGCCTGCCGCAGTTCGAGGGCAGCAACGCCTGGGCGCTGTCCGGCAGCCGCACCGCCAGTGGCAAACCGCTGCTGGCGGGCGATCCGCACATTCGCTTCTCGCTGCCGGCAGTCTGGTACGAAGCCCACCTGCAGGCGCCCGGCTACGAGCTGTACGGTTACCACCACGCGCTGATCCCCAGCGCCATGCTCGGCCACAACCGTGATTTCGCCTGGAGCCTGACGATGTTCCAGAACGACGATCTCGACCTGATCGCCGAGCGCGTCAACCCGAACAATCCCGAGCAGGTCTGGTACCGCGGCAAGTGGGTCGATCTCCAACAGCGTACCGAGAGCATCCGGGTCAAAGGCGCCGAGCCGGTGCAGATCACCCTGCGCCGCTCACCGCACGGCCCGATCATCAACGATGCTCTGGGCCAGACCAGCGGCAGCACGCCGATCGCCATGTGGTGGGCCTTCCTGGAGACCGACAACCCGCTCCTCGACGCCTTCTACCAGCTGAACCGCGCCGACAGCCTGGACAAGGCCCGCGCCGCCGCCGAAAAGATCGAAGCGCCCGGCCTCAACGTGGTCTGGGCCAATGCCGCTGGCGATATCGGCTGGTGGGCGGCCGCCAAACTGCCGCTACGCCCGAGCGGGGTCAATCCGACCTTCATTCTCGACGGTGCCAGCAGCGAAGCGGACAAGCTCGGCTACCAACCATTCAGCGCCAACCCACAGGAAGAGAACCCGCAGCGCGGCTACATCGTCTCGGCCAATTACCAGCCGGTGCCGGCCAGCGGCATCGAGATTCCCGGCTACTACAACCTGCCTGACCGTGGCCAGCGCCTGAACCAGCGCCTGAGCGATGCCTCGGTGAAATGGGACCTGCACAACAGCCAGGCCCTGCAGCTCGATACCGGTAGCGATTACCCCAAACGGGTGCTGACCCCGATCCTCGACGAGTTGCGCGCCGCCGCTCAGGGCGAGCAGGAACAAGCCATGGTGCAGGCCTTGGCCGACTGGAACGGCGAGCATCCGCTGGACTCGGTGAGCGCCACCCTGTTCAGCCAGTTGCTCTATCAACTGGCCCACGAGGCCATGGCCGATGAACTGGGCGATGCCTTCTTCGACAGCCTGCTGCAAAGCCGCGCGCTCGACATCGCCCTGCCGCGCCTGACAGCTGACGCGACTTCGCCCTGGTGGCGGCGCCAGGGTGGCAGCGGCGAGGAGACCCGCGCACAGATCGTCGCCGACGCCTGGCGTGCCAGCCTGGCGCACCTGCACGCGCAGTTCGGTGATGACCCCGCCGATTGGCAATGGGGGCGCGCCCATACCCTGACCCACAGCCACCCGCTGGGCCAGCAACAGCCGCTGGCCTGGTTGCTGAATGCCGGCCCGTTCGCCGCGCCGGGTAGCCACGAAGTGCCGGACAACCTCTCGCACAAGATCGGCCCAGCGCCCTGGCCAGTGGTCTACGGCCCCTCGACCCGACGCCTGATCGATCTGGCCGATGCCAGCACGGCGCTCGGCGGCAACCCCGTGGGTCAGAGCGGCGTCCCCTTCGACCCACACTACGCCGACCAGGCCGCCGGTCACGTGCTCGGCGTATACCGTCCACAACACCTGAGCGCCGAGGATGTGACGGCCAACAGCCAGGGCACGCTCAGGCTGCTGCCACGCTAAGCACTGCCCGGCCTGCGCACGCTGCGTCGCAACGACCAGCGTGCACCACGCAGCCGGGCAGCGCCGTTCACCGCGTGGTGCGCCGCCGGTGCATCACGCTGCACGCTGGTGCACGTCTCCCGCAACGAACGCCTCGCTGCGCCCGCCTGCCCTCCGCAGAGCCCAGGAAACAAGGGCTTCACGTCCATGTAAGAAAACTGGCACACGCCCTGCATAGGCTTAAGCAACTCAAGTTTCGGGGGCCTTGGTACAGGCAGGCTGGGGAATCCCCTTCTTTATTCGACGTGATCACCACGTCACAAGCGGCGCCACCGCTCATTCGAGAGCACGCCGCTACCCGTTTCGGGGACCTTGGTACAGGCAGGCCGGGGGATCCCCACTTTATTCGACGCGCTCGCCGCGTCACGACCGGCGCCACCGCTCATTGCAGAGCCCGGCGCTGCCCGTTTCGGGGACCTTGGTACAGGCAGGCCGGGGATCCCTTCTTTATTCGACGCGCTCACCGCGTCACAACCGGCGCCGCCGCTCATCCCAGAGCGCAGCGCTGTCAGTTTCGGGGACCTTGGTACAGGCAGGCTGGGGATCCCTTCTTTATTCGACGCGCCCGCCGCGTCACAACCGGCGCCGCCGCTCATCCCAGAGCGCAGCGCTGTCAGTTTCGGGGACCTTGGTACAGGCAGGCCGGGGGATCCCCTTCTTTATTCGGGACGCAGTGCCAGTCGCGCACGCCAACGTCCATCCTCTTGTGCACCGCGCCACTCCCCGTCCAGCGGACGGGGCGAGACCAGCACCAGCAGCAAATCCCTTCCGTCGCGCTCCACACGCCAGTTCACCAGGCCCAGCGGCAGTTTGAGCTGGCCATCGCGCACCCGCCCGTAGGCATCCTCGTAGCGATACACCAGAGCGCCGTCGACATGCTCGACGCGAGCTTGTGGCTCACGGTTGAGCCAGAGCTGCAGCCCCTGCTCCCAGGGCTCGACGTCCTCGATATGGATGCGCGGCGGCTCGAACAGACGCCCGAGCATGACCCCGACGAGGAAGGCGATCAGCATCACCGACGCCATAAAACGCCAGCGCAAACGCGGCCGTGGATCTTCTGGCGGCGTAGAATGGCGCTCGTCCCAGTGCTCGGAGTGCTGCATGTTCCACGTCATCCTCTTTCAACCGGAAATACCGCCCAATACCGGCAACATTATCAGGCTGTGCGCCAACAGCGGCTGTCAGCTGCACCTGATCGAGCCACTGGGCTTCGAGCTGGACGACAAGCGCCTGCGCCGCGCCGGCCTGGATTACCACGAATACGCCACGCTCAAGCGCCATCCGGACCTGCCGAGCTGCCTCGACAGCCTCGGCCAGCCGCGCCTGTTCGCCTTCACCACCAAGGGCTCGCAGCCGTTCCATGAGGTCGCCTACCAGCCCGGTGACGCCTTCCTGTTCGGCCCGGAAAGCCGCGGCCTGCCCGAGGACGTGCGCAATGCCCTGCCACCCGAGCAGCGTGTGCGCCTGCCGATGCGCGCCGGTTGCCGCAGCCTGAACCTCTCCAACACCGTGGCCGTGACCGTTTACGAAGCCTGGCGACAAAACGGCTTCGCCGACGCCGAGTAAGGCGCCAGGAGGACACAAAAAAGCGCCCCGCGGGGCGCTTTTTCATGCAACCGAGCCGCGCTTAGTGAGCGGTGGTTTCGTCGGACTGCTGCATGCGCTGCAGCTCCTGGGCGTACAGCGCGTCGAAGTTCACCGGCGACAGCATCAGCGCCGGGAACGAGCCACGGATCACCAGGCTGTCCAGCGCTTCACGGGCGTACGGGAACAGGATGTTCGGGCAGAACGCGCCGAGGGTGTGGCTCATCGAAGCGGCGTCCAGGCCCTTGATCAGGAAGATGCCTGCCTGCTGAACTTCAGCGATGAAGGCGACTTCTTCGCCGTTCTTCACGGTTACCGACAGGGTCAGCACGACTTCATGGAAGTCGCCGTCCAGAGCTTTCTGGCGGGTGTTCAGATCCAGGCCAACGCTCGGCGTCCACTCCTGACGGAAGATTTCCGGGCTCTTCGGCGCTTCGAAGGACAGGTCCTTGACGTAGATGCGCTGCAGGGAGAATTGCGGGTTCTGCGAATCGTCAGCAGCTGCGCCGCTGTTGGCTTGCTCGGTCATGGCGTTTGCCTTCCTTAACGTTGAGTGTTCAAGCGGGGCTCTGCAGCAGCGCATCGAGCTTGCCGGCGCGCTCCAGGGCATAGAGGTCGTCACAACCACCCACGTGGGTGCTGCCGATCCAGATTTGCGGTACCGAGGTGCGCCCGGCCTTGCGGGTCATCTCCGCGCGAATGGCCGGCTGGCCGTCAACGCGGATTTCCTCGAAGTCCACCCCTTTGCTGGCCAGGAGCTGCTTGGCCCGCATGCAGTAGGGGCACCAGTCGCTGGAGTAGACGACCACGCTGGCCATGTCACTTCACCAGCGGCAGGTTGTCGCCACGCCAGGTAGCGATGCCACCGGACAGCTTGGCGGCGGTGAAACCGGCCTTCTTCAGTTCGCGGGCGATGCTGCCGGCGTGCTGACCCATGGCGTCGACCACGACGATGGTCTTGGCCTTGTGCTTCTCCAGCTCGGCAATGCGCGTAACCACCTTGTCGTAAGGGATGTGCAGCGAATCGACGATATGGCCTGCGGAGAAGTCCTTCTGCGCACGTACGTCGAGCACCACGCCCTGGTCGCTGTTGACCAGCGCGGTGAGCTCGCGGCTGGACAGGCTCTGCCCGCCCTTGCGCATTTCGGTGATGATCAGCAACACCAGCAGAACGGCGAACATTCCACTCAGTAGATAGTGGTTGGTGATGAATTCAATCAGGTGAGCGAGCATCTATAGGACCCAGGGCGGTAAAATGCCGGCCAGTATACACAGCCCCACAGGTCGGCCAAACCCCGTCCGGCAGTGACGCGCCAGGCGCTTGGCCCTAAAATGCCGGGCTGTTCCATTGCCCCCTCAGACGCAGAGCGAGCCAGTTTAATGAGTGCCACGCCAAAACCCTTGGTTCTGATCATCCTCGACGGCTTCGGTCACAGCGACAAACCCGAGTACAACGCCATCTACGCCGCCAACACGCCGGTCTACGACCGCCTGCGTGCCACCTACCCGCACGGCCTGATCTCCGGCAGCGGCATGGATGTCGGCCTGCCGGACGGACAGATGGGCAACTCGGAGGTCGGCCACATGAACCTCGGTGCAGGGCGTGTGGTGTACCAGGATTTCACCCGCGTGACCAAGGCGATCCGCGACGGCGAGTTCTTCGACAATGTGACCATCAACCAGGCCGTGGACAAGGCCGTAGCCGCCGGCAAGGCCGTGCACATCCTCGGCCTGCTCTCCGATGGCGGCGTGCACAGCCATCAGGATCACATCGTCGCCATGGCCGAGCTGGCCGCCAAGCGCGGCGCCGAGAAGATCTACCTGCACGCCTTCCTCGATGGCCGCGACACGCCGCCCAAGAGCGCGCAGCCGTCCATCGAACTGCTCGACGCCGCCTTCGCCCGCCTCGGCAAGGGTCGCATCGCCAGCCTCACCGGCCGCTACTTCGCCATGGACCGCGACAACCGCTGGGATCGTGTCGAGCAGGCCTACCACCTGATCGTCGACGGCGCCGGCCAGTTCAACGCCGCCAGCGCCATGGAAGGCCTGCAGGCCGCCTACGAGCGCGGCGAGAGCGACGAGTTCGTCAAGGCCACCACCGTCGGCACGCCGGTGCAGGTCGAGGACGGCGACGCCGTGGTATTCATGAACTTCCGCGCCGACCGCGCCCGCGAACTGACCCGCGCCTTCGTCGAACCGGGCTTCAAGGAATTCGAGCGCAAGCGCGCGCCGCAGGTCGGCTTCGTCATGCTCACCCAGTACGCGGCGAGCATCAAAGCGCCCAGCGCCTTCGCTCCAGAAGCGCTGACCAACGTGCTCGGCGAATACCTGGCCAAAAACGGCAAGACCCAGCTGCGCATCGCCGAGACCGAGAAATACGCTCACGTCACCTTCTTCTTCTCTGGCGGCCGCGAAGAGCCGTTCGAGGGCGAAGAGCGCATCCTGATTCCGTCGCCGAACGTCGCCACCTACGACCTCAAGCCGGAAATGAGCGCACCGGAAGTCACCGACAAGATCGTCGATGCCATCGAAAACCAGCGCTATGACGTGATCATCGTCAATTACGCCAACGGTGACATGGTCGGCCACACCGGCGTGTTCGAGGCAGCGGTCAAGGCCGTGGAAACTCTCGACACCTGCGTCGGCCGCATCGCCGAGGCACTGGACAAGGTTGGCGGCGAAGCGCTGATCACCGCCGACCACGGCAACGTCGAGCAGATGGAAGACGAGTGCACCGGCCAGGCGCACACCGCCCACACCTGCGAACCGGTGCCGTTCATCTACGTTGGCAAGCGCCCGGCACGCATCCGCGAAGGCGGCGTACTGGCCGACGTGGCGCCGACGCTGCTCACGCTGATGGGCCTCGAACAGCCAGCCGAAATGACCGGCAAGACCATCGTCGAGCTGCAGTAATCGACAGAAAACAAGAAACGCCCCGCGCCATAAGGCCTGGGGCGTTTTTTTTGCCCGGCAGCGCGGGCATACTAGGCCTCAATTCGCCCTCCGGTGTCGCCTCGCCCATGCTTCGCATCCTCGTCCTGATTCTGCTCAGCAGCCTGATCGCTCCGGCCATCGCCGATCAGCGTGCCGATACCCAGCGCCAGCTGGAAGCCGCACGCCAGGACGTCGCCGAGCTGAAGAAGCTGCTGGAGAAACTGCAGCAGGAGAAATCCGGCGTGCAGCAGCAGTTGAAGAAGACCGAGACCGAGATGGGCGAGCTGGAAAGCCAGGTCAAGGACCTGCAGCACGAGCTCAAGGACAGCGAGCAGGAAATCCAGCGCCTGGATCAGGAGAAAAAAAAACTCCAGAGCGCGCGCACTGAACAGCAGCGACTGATTGCCATCCAGGCGCGGGCCGCCTATCAGAGCGGGCGCCAGGAGTATGTAAGTTGCTGCTCAACCAGCAGAACCCGGAAAAGTTCTCGCGCACCCTGACCTATTACGACTACCTCAGCCAAGCCCGCCTCGAACAGCTCTCGGCCTTCAACGAGACCCTGCGCCAGCTGGCCAACGTCGAGCAGGAAATCACCAGCCACCAGGCCCAGCTACAGGCGCAGAAGGCCGGTCTGGATGAGCGTCACGCCAAGCTCGCCGAGGCGCGCAAGGAACGCCAGCAAGCCCTGGCCAAGCTCAACCGCGACTTCGCCAGCCGTGATCAGCGCCTCAAGGCGCGTCAGCAGGAGCAGGCCGAACTGGGGCGCGTGCTCAAGACCATCGAAGAGACACTGGCCCGTCAGGCCCGCGAAGCCGAGGAGGCACGCAAGCGCGCCCTGGCCGCCCAGAAGACCGAGCAGGCACGCCCAGGCAGTCAGCCAAGCGGCCCACTGGTGACCTCCGGCGCCGTCTATGGCGGGCCTTTCGCCAGCGCGCGAGGTAAGCTGCCATGGCCGGTCGATGGCCGATTGGTAGCACGCTACGGAACCCCTCGCGGCGGCGACGCTCGTACTAAATGGGACGGCGTGCTGATCGGCGCGCCGGCCGGCAGTCAGGTACGCGCCGTGCATGGCGGGCGAGTGGTATTCGCCGACTGGTTGCGTGGCGCCGGTCTGTTGGTCATTCTCGACCATGGCAACGGTTATCTGAGCCTGTACGGCCACAACCAGAGCCTGCTCAAGAGTGCCGGAGACGTGGTCAAGGCCGGCGACCCCATCGCCACCGTTGGTAGCAGCGGTGGTCAGGAAACATCGGCGCTGTACTTCGCCATTCGCCAGAACGGCCGTCCGAGTGATCCGGCACAATGGTGCCGCGCGCAGGGATAAGCGCTTTATCCATTTAGGAGTTGTGTTCATGCCCCATCGCTTTCGCCCCACCTGCCTGGCTCTGGCCCTCGGGCTGCTGCTTGGCACTCCAGCCCTGCAAGCTGCCGAGCCTGCCCCCGCGCCGGCACCGGCGGCGAGCAGCAAGGCCCCGCTGCCACTGGATGAACTGCGCACTTTTGCCGAGGTGATGGACCGCATCAAGGCCGCCTATGTCGAGCCGGTCAGCGACAAGACCCTGCTGGAAAATGCCATCAAGGGCATGCTCAGCAATCTCGACCCGCACTCGGCCTACCTCGATCCGGAAGCCTTCGCTGAACTGCAGGAAAGCACCAGCGGCGAATTCGGCGGTCTGGGCATCGAGGTCGGCATGGAAGACGGCTTCGTCAAGGTGGTATCGCCCATCGATGACACGCCCGCCTCGAAAGCCGGCATCCAGCCTGGCGACCTGATCGTCAAGATCGACGGCCAACCGACCAAGGGCCTGTCGATGATGGAAGCCGTCGACAAGATGCGCGGCAAGGCCGGCAGCAAGATCGAGCTGACCCTGGTGCGTGATGGCGGCCGCCCGTTCGACCTGACCCTGACCCGCGCCGTGATCAAGGTGCGCAGCGTGAAGAGCCAGATGCTCGAAGACGGCTACGGCTATCTGCGTATTTCGCAATTCCAGGTCAACACCGGCGAGGAAGTCGGCAAGGCACTGACCAAGTTGCGCCAGGAAAACGGCAACAAGAAGCTGAGCGGCCTGGTCATGGACCTTCGCAACAACCCGGGCGGTGTGCTGCAGGCTGCGGTGGAAGTGGCCGACCACTTCCTCAAGAGCGGGCTGATCGTCTACACCGAAGGCCGCCTGGCCAACTCCGAACTGCGCTTCAACGCCGATCCGGCCGACGCCAGCGAAGGCGTGCCGCTGGTGGTGCTGATCAACGGTGGCAGTGCCTCGGCCTCGGAAATCGTCGCGGGCGCTCTGCAGGATCACAAACGTGCGGTGCTGATGGGTACCGACAGCTTCGGCAAGGGTTCGGTACAGACCGTGCTGCCGCTGAACAACGACCGCGCGCTGAAACTGACCACGGCGCTGTACTTCACCCCCAACGGTCGCTCGATCCAGGCTCAGGGCATCATCCCCGACATCGAGGTGGCACGCGCCAAGCTCACCCGCGAGCAGGACAGCGAAGGCATCAAGGAAGCCGACCTGCAGGGTCACCTGGGCAATGGCAATGGCGGTGCCGATCGCCCCAGCCGTGGCGCCCAGGCTGCACGTACGGATCGCCCGCAGGACGACGACTACCAGCTGAGCCAGGCACTCAACCTGCTCAAGGGCCTGAGCGTCACGCGCGGCAACTGAGACAAGCAGGCAATGCGAAAAAAGCCCGGACAACTGTCCGGGCTTTTTCTTGTCTTCAGTAGCGTGTCGCGGGACGCCCAGGTGAAGCGCACCGGGGCCGGCACCAGCGTCACGGCTGCTGCGCCCGGCCCACCCTACGGTTTTCGCAACCGCAGATGATTACAGGTAGTTCTCGGTAATGTCGTCGATGAAGCCGTCGGCACGCATCTGGTCCAGTGCCTTCTGCAGACGCTCGACCACTTCGTCCGGAGTGTCCTTGTTCAGCGCCAGGTACAGCTCGGCGTCATTGAAGCGCAGCACGGTGTTGAGGCCGCTGACGTCTTCCTGCTTGGCCAGGTAGCGGCCGACCGGGTCGGTGGTGGCCCACAGGTCGATCTGCCCGCGCACCAGCTTCTTCACGTTCTCCTGGTCACGCAGGGCGTTGAGTGGCTCCAAACCCTGGCTTTCCAGATGCTGGCTGACCGCATCGTTCTTGTAGGCGCCGACGCGGTACTTGGCAGCGTCCTTGAGGCTCGACACCTTAATATCGTTACCCGGCGCAGCGAGCAGCACCCAGCCGGTCTTGGCCAACGGCCCCACCCACTTGAACAGCGGTTTGCGCTCCTCGGTATAGGTGGTGGAGAACAGGCCGTAGTTGGGCTTGTCCAGGGTCAAGCGATAGAGACGATCCCAGGGGAAGCGCAGAGTCAGGGTGTAATCGATGCCGGCACGCTTGAACATTTCGCGCACGATGTCAGCACTGATGCCGTCGATCGAGTCATCTCGGGCAAAATTCTTGTCATCGATCGCCATGTTGAACGGCGGGAAATTCTCGGTCAGCAGGATTACCTTGTAATCGCGCGGCAGTTCCGCATGAGCGATACCGGCACCTAGGCACAGTGCCAAAAGCAGACGTTGACTCAGTTTCTTCAGCATAAGAGCGACTCCCCAGACTTCATATCGGCGGTATCAGCCACCGCACAGGCAGCTGCTTCCGCACTGACAATCACATGTAGTTTCTCTGTATATCGTCCAGCACACCTTCGGCACGCATCTGCTCCAGAGCAGCCTGCAAACGCTGCACCACCTCATCAGGGGTGTCGCGATTGAGCGCCAGGAACAACTCCGACTCGTTGAAGTGCAATACCGTCTGCAGGCCGGTGACGTCTTCCTGCTTGGCCAGATAGCGCCCCACCGGATCGGTGGTGGCCCACAAGTCGATCTGCCCACGAATCAGCTTCTTGGCATTTTCCTGATCACGCAGCGAATCATACGTGGTCACCCCCTGGCCAGCCAGATAGAGACTGACCGCGGCATTCTTGTAGGCACCTATACGGTATTGGGCTGCATCCTGCAGGCTCGACACCTTGATCTGGCTATCAGGCGCCGCGAGCAACACCCGGCTGGTCTTGGCCAGCGGGCCAACCCACTTGAACAGCGGTTTACGCTCCTCGTTAAAGGTGGTGGAAAACAAACCCACATTGGGCGTGTCCAGGGTCATCTTGTAGACACGATCCCAGGGGAAACGCAGGGTCAGGGTGTAATCGATGCCGGCACGCTTGAACATCTCACGCACGATGTCGGCGCTGATACCGTCGATGCTATCGCCACGGGCGAAGTTCTTGTCGTCCACCGCCATGTTGAAGGGCGGGAAACTCTCGGTCAGCAGTACCACCTTGTAATCCCGTGGCAGCTCCGCGTGGGCGAAGCCGGAGGCGAGAAACAGGGCGACGAACAAGCTTTTCTTCAGAGTTTTCAGCATAAGACGTACCGCTCGCATGGCTTTAGGTTTCGGCTAGCGACATCCTTGCATGGACCCGAGGCCGGTCATTGGCGCTCAGTGGCTTGCCGTCCATGGCCAGCGACCGACTCGTAGTCGGTCGCGTATTCGGTGCTTACAGATAACTGTTAAGAGTCTTCTCGACGAAGCCTTCGGCGCGCATCCGATCCAGCGCGCCCTGCAACTTGGCGACGATCTCGTCGGGTGTTTCCCTGTTCAGTGCCAGGTACAGCTCGGCACTGTCGAAACGCAAGGCGGTCTTCAGGCCGGAGATGCCTTCCTGCTTGGCCAGGTAACGGCCGGCCGGATCGCCCGTGGCCCAAAGATCGATTTGTCCGGCGACAAGCTTGCGCGCATTTTCCTGGTCGCGCAGCGACGTGCTGTGATCCACGCTCTTGTCGCTCAGGTACTCGGAGATCGCATCGCCCTTGTAAGCGCCGATGCGATAGGACTTGGCCTCATCCAGGCTGCTCAGGTTGATCGAGCTGTCACCCTTGGTCAGCATCACCCAGTCATCGGGACCGATCGGGCCCACCCATTTGAACAGTTGCTCACGCTCCGGCAGACGCGCGGTGACGAATACCCCATAGCCTGGTTTTTCCAGAGCCAGCTTGTAGATGCGGTCCCAGGGGAAGCGCAAGGTCAGGTTGTACTGAACCTCGGCGCGCTTGAACATTTCCTTGACGATATCCACGGCGACGCCGTCGATGTTGTCTTCCTGGGCGAAGTTCTTGCCGTTGTTCGCCATGTTGTATGGCGGAAAGTTTTCGGTGAGCAGGACCACGTTGTAGTTCGGGTCCACTTCGGCGCGCGCGGCACCGGCCAGCACCACAAGGGTGCCGCCCAGCGCGATCAGCAGGCGTTTGAACATGGCGTTTCTCTTTTTAATAAAAGGCAGACCTCATCAGAATAACCGCCATACCCTCCCCAGCCCAGCGATTACTGGCAGTGTGCCTCAGTAGCGCGCCTCGATGCTCTTCAACGCCCCCTCGGCCCGCAGCGAGTCCAATGTACGTTGCAACTTCTGCACCAGCTCATCAGGGGTTTGCCGGTTGAGCGCCAGGTACAGGTCGGCCTTGTACAGGTGCTGCACCACCTTGAGGCTCTCCACCCCCTCCTGACGTGCAACGAAGCGCCCAGCCTGATCCGAAGTGACCCACAGATCGATCTGCCCACGCTCGAGCTTGCGCACGTTCTCGGCATCGCGCAGCGCTGTCTGCACCTCGATACCCTTGTCCAACAGGAACTGGGTCTTGGCATCGTCCTTGTAGCCGCCAATGCGGTACCGCCGCGCATCCTCCAGCGAGCCCAGCTGGATAGCGCTGTCGCCCTTGGCGAACAACACCCAGTCGTTGCTGGCGATCGGGCCGACCCACTTGAACAGTTTTTCGCGCTCGGCCGTGCGCGCCGTGGAGAACAGTCCATAACCGGCATCATCCAGGGTCTGCTGGTAAACACGCTGCCAGGGGAAGCGCAGGATCAGCTGGCACTCGACGCCGGCTCGCTCGCAGACGGCGCGCAGGATGTCGGCGCTGATGCCGGTGACATTGTCGTCGCGCGCAAAGTTGTTGCCAGTGACCGACATGTTGAATGGCGGCAGGTTCTCCGTAAGCAGCACCAGCGATTCCGCACGCGCAAGACTGAGGCCACAGGACAGGGCCAGGATGGTCACGAAACGAATAAGGAACATGAAGACTCCGTGTCGAAAATGCTCGGCAAAAGATGCCCTCCGCGATTGCGGGGACGAGAGATTCAGGGATATGCGGAGAATGCTAGCGAGATTGCCGGCACTTTGCCGTCGACTCGCCCGCAGCTTTGCGCCAAGGCATCGTGGCACGGGCGCTTCGGGGAGCAGAGCGGGTCGCTCAGAGCCGCTTGCGCGGCCCGAGCGAGGCAGTCATCAGCGGACGACGATGCCGCGGCTGGCCAGATAGGCCTTGGCTTCCGGCACGCTGTATTCGCCGAAGTGGAAGATGCTCGCGGCCAGTACCGCATCAGCCTTGCCTTCGAGGATGCCGTCGGCCAGGTGCTGCAGGTTGCCGACGCCACCGGAGGCGATCACCGGCACGCGCACGGCCTCGCTGATGGCGCGGGTCACGCCCAGGTCGTAGCCGCTCTTCACTCCGTCCTGATCCATGCTGGTGAGCAGAATCTCGCCGGCGCCCAGGCCTTCCATCTTGCGCGCCCACTCGACGGCATCCAGGCCGGTCGGCTTGCGCCCGCCATGGGTAAAGATTTCCCAGCGCCCCGGCTCGCCCGGCGCCGATACGCGCTTGGCGTCGATGGCGACGACGATGCACTGCGAGCCGAAACGCGCGGCAGCTTCGCCGACAAACTCGGGGTTGAACACTGCCGCAGTGTTGATCGACACCTTGTCGGCACCGGCATTGAGCAGGTTGCGGATGTCCTGCACGGTACGCACACCACCACCGACGGTGAGTGGAATGAACACCTGGCTGGCCATGCGCTCGACCGTGTGCAGGGTGGTGTCACGACCGTCGACGCTGGCGGTGATGTCGAGGAAGGTGATCTCGTCGGCACCTTGCTCATCGTAGCGGCGGGCGATCTCCACCGGGTCACCGGCATCGCGGATGTTCTCGAACTTGACGCCCTTGACCACGCGGCCATTGTCGACGTCGAGGCAAGGGATGATACGTTTGGCCAGTGCCATATCGGTGCTCTCGCAGTTCTGTAGGGTGGGCAACGCTCTTTTTGCCCACCATTGTTCGGTGGACAGCCCATGAAGGCTTTCCACCCTACGGCTGACTTAACCTTTGAAGCTGTCGCAGAAGCTCTGCGCTTCGGCCACGTCCAGGGTGCCTTCGTAAATGGCACGGCCGGTGATGGCGCCGATGATGCCGGGCGAACGCGCCAGCAGCAGCTTCTCGATGTCGCCAAGATTGTGGATGCCGCCGGAAGCGATCACCGGAATGCGACTGGCGGCGGCCAGCGCGGCGGTCGCTTCGACGTTGCAGCCCTGCATCATGCCGTCTTTGGCGATATCGGTATAAACGATGGCGGACACACCATCGGCCTCGAAGCGCTTGGCCAGATCGGTGGCCTGCACGCTGGAGACTTCCGCCCAGCCGTCGGTGGCGACGAAACCGTCCTTGGCATCCAGGCCGACGATCACCTTGCCCGGGAAGGCCTTGCAGGCCTCGGTGACGAACTCGGGCTGCTTCACTGCCTTGGTGCCGATGATCACGTAGCTGACGCCAGCGCGCACGTAGTGCTCGATGGTCTCCAGGGTACGGATACCGCCGCCGATATGGATTGGCAGATTGGGGTAACGCTTGGCGATGGCGGTGACCACCTCGCCATTGACCGGTTGCCCTTCGAAGGCGCCGTTGAGGTCGACCAGGTGCAGGCGACGGCAACCGCCCTCGACCCACTTGGCGGCCATGCTTACCGGGTCATCGGAGAACACCGTGGAGTCTTCCATGCGGCCCTGGCGCAGGCGCACGCAGGCGCCGTCCTTCAGATCGATAGCGGGGATAATCAGCATCGGTTGAACCTGCTCAAGTTTGAATTCGGTGAGGCGCTCAGTTCTTTTCGAGCGCCCAGAGGTCACTCTCGATGCTTTCGAACCTGTCTTTCAGGTGCGCCTGCACATCGAGAATCGCCTTGTTGTAATAGTGCGGAGCCAGCTCGCGGGTGATCAGATCGAGCACCTCCTGAACTTCGAAGGTCCCCAGCTGCAGCTCGAAACGCTCATCGAGAAAGCGCTGCAACATCAACAGCGCGGCCTGCTCCTGAGCAGGTTCGAGCGCGAGACTGGGAACCTTGGCGCGAGCCATTACCAGCGGCCATCCCAGGCGGCGAAGTTCTGCAGCAGCTGCAGACCGTGGGTATGGCTCTTCTCCGGGTGGAACTGCACGGCGAAGCGCGAGCCTTCGGCCAGCGCGGCGGCGAAGTCCTTGCCGTAGCGGCCGCGACCGACCACCTGCTGCGGCTTGCCGGCCTCGACGTAGTAGCTGTGCACGAAGTAGAAGCGCGCCTCGTCTGGAATGTCGTGCCACAGCGGGTGCTTGACCGCCTGGCTGACCTGGTTCCAGCCCATGTGCGGCACTTTGAGGCGCTCGCCCTCTTCGCTCAGATCCTTGCCAAAGAAGCGCACCTGGCCGGGGAACAGGCCGATGCAATCGACACCGTCGTTCTCTTCGCTGCGCTCGAGCAGCGCCTGCATACCGACGCAGATACCGAGGAACGGACGGTCGACGCTGACCTCACGCACCAGCTCATCGAAGCCCAGACGCTTGATCTCGGCCATGCAGTCGCGGATCGCGCCAACACCGGGGAACACCACGCGGTCAGCCTCGCGGATCACCTTGGCGTCGGAAGTCACCAGCACACGGCCAGCGCCGACGTGCTCCAGCGCCTTGGCCACCGAGTGCAGGTTGCCCATGCCATAGTCGATTACGGCTACCGTCTGCATTTACAGGCAGCCCTTGGTCGAAGGCATCTGCCCGGCCATGCGCGGGTCCAGTTCCACCGCCATGCGCAGCGCACGGCCGAAGGCCTTGAACACGGTTTCGATCTGGTGGTGGGTGTTGGTGCCACGCAGGTTGTCGATGTGCAGGCTGATCAGGGCGTGATTGACGAAGCCCTGGAAGAACTCCTGAAACAAGTCCACATCAAAACCACCGACCACGGCGCGAGTAAA
>Ga0070754_10000593_pt1 | contig 32630 bp, 25 predicted proteins | sample VirMetDEL_Sep_01_FD_75181 | JGI IMG/M metagenome (GOLD analysis project Ga0070754, IMG submission 75181) | Aqueous microbial communities from the Delaware River and Bay under freshwater to marine salinity gradient to study organic matter... | ecosystem: Environmental > Aquatic > Marine >...
CGGGCGTGCGACCGCACGGTCGACCACGTTGTTGAAGCTGTGCACCTTGCGGTTGAACGGTTCCCACGGATCGTACGGGGTGCCGCTGGGCTCGGTGCCATCCGCGCTCGGGGCGGGCCCGCCGTACAACGCAGCGAAGTCGTCCTCGGCGTTGGTCGGCGCGGTGCCGGCCGTGGCCGGGGCCGCCGCTGGGTCGGTACCGGCCTGCGCGGCCGGGGCCGTGCTGTCGGCGACGGCGTCGGCCGGTACCACGGGCGTGTCGGCCACATCGGCCACCGGTGCCGCCGCAGGGGCGACCTCGACGCTGACCGGTGCGCTGTCGCGTGCGGGTTTGCCAGCACAGGCGCTCAGGGCCAGCGCCAGCACGAGGAGGGGGAGGGTGCGTATGACGTTCATGTCAGCTCGCCGCAGAAAGGGCATGGAAATCCAGGGTGGGTGCCAGCCGGTAGGCGGCACTGAGGTCGGTGAAACCGTCCGGGCTGCCGATGATCGTCGGCGCGGTCCCGTTTGCACGCAGGCGTGCGGCCAGCTCGGCCAGCAGGGCCAGGCCGGCACTGTCCAGTCCGGTCACCGCCGCCAGATCCAACTGCTGCACGCCGTCCAGCACGGCCAGCGAAGGCCACAGGGCCGTCACCGCCGCGCGGTCGAGCACCCCGCTGAACACCAGCGAGGCACCGTTGCGCTGCACGCTGGCGCTGTTACTTGCCACGCGGGGCCTGCCCGGCCTGCATGCTGCCGTTGCGCAGTTCGGTGGCGACCTGCTGGATCGACTTCTGGCGCAGCGGGGCGTCGAACTGGGTCTTGAAGGTCTGCACGTAGGAGATGCCTTCGATCATCACATCGAAGATCTTCCACTGGCCGTTGACGTTGCGCATCAGGTAGTCGACCGGGGTCGGCTCGTTGCCGGCGCGGATCAGCTCGGTGGACACGCGCACGCCGCGGTTGCCCGGCAGCGGCGACTCGCTCTTCAGGCGGAAGGTCGGCTTGCCCTGGATCTCGAGCAGGGCCGAACCGTAGCGCTGCATCAGGTTGTCGGCCATCGCATCGGCGAACAGCTTGACGTCGGCATCGGAGGCGCCGCGGCCGTGCACGCCCAGCACCAGGCGGGCGGCGTAGTCGCGGTCGAAGGTCTTGTTGAGCTCGCTGTTGATGAAGTCACGCAGCACCGCCGGGTTGGCCCGGAACTCGGTGCGGCGCTGCTGCAGCGAGGTCAGGATGCGGGTGCTGGCGTCCATCACCGCCTTGCTGGCCTGGCCCTGCTGGGCGGCAGCGGCAGCGGGAGCGGCCTGGGCGAAGGAGAGCGAGGGCGTGGCGGCGAGCAGGGCCGAGGCCAGCAGCGCCGGGATCAGGGTCTTTTTCATGGTTGCGGTTCCGTTGCAGGCGCAGGCGCGCCGTTGCCATCGTGGGAGTCAGCGCCACCGGTATTGGCCGGACCGCTGAACATGTACTTGCCGACCAGCTGGAGCAGGTCCACCGCCGGCTGGGTGAAGACGATCTCGTCGCCGGACTTGAGCACATCCGGGTCACCGCCCGGCTGCAGACCGATATAGCTCTCGCCGAGCAAACCGCTGGTGAATATGCCGGCCGAGGTGTCGGCCGGCAGATCCTTGAACTTGCCGTCCAGCTTGAGGGTCACGATCGAGTCGAACTTCTGGGGATCCAGTTCGATGCCCGAGACCTGGCCGATGGTCACGCCGCCGATCTTGACCGGCGCCTGCTTGCGCAGCTGGCCGATCTGGGTGAAGCGCGCCTTGAGTTCGTAGCCGCTGCCGCCGGTGCCCCACCGTTGATTGGTGGAGGCCATGGCCAGCACCAGCAGCGAGGCCAGCGCCAGCAGCAGGAACGCGCCGACGGAAAATTCGAGTCTGGGACCGCGGATGGCCATGGGATATCTCACTGTTCTTTGTCAGGTGCCTGGACAGGTGTCCGGGCGGGAAGTCTTTGCGTACTCAAGCGGGGGTGCTGGCCAGGGACAACGGCCGTACCGACCAACGGTCGGTACCTACTGGAACATCATGGCGGACAGCACGAAGTTGAAGACCAGCACCAGCAGCGAGGCGTTGACCACCGCGCGCGTGGTGGCGACCGACGTGCCTTCGATCGTGGGTTCGGCATGGAAGCCGACATAGGAAGCGACCAGGGCCGCGGTGCCGCCGAAGATCGCCGACTTCAGCATCGCCACACCGAAGTCGTCCCAGAAGTCCACGCTGTTGCTCAGCGCCGACCAGAACACGCCGTTGTCCAGGCCGAGCACATGCACGGCCTCGAAGTAGCTGGCACTGATCGCCAGCGAGCAGAAGATGCCGGTCAGCAGCGGCACGGTCAGCACCGCCGCCCAGAAGCGCGGGGCGACGACCTTGGCCACCGGGTCGATGGCCATCAGCTCCAGCGCCTTGATCTGGTCGGTGGCGCGCATCAGGCCCAGTTCGGCGGCGATCGAGCTGCCGGCGCGGCCGATGAACAGCAGTGCGGTCAGCACCGGGGCCAGTTCGCGGTACAGCGAGAGGCCAAGCAGCGTGGACAACGCATCGGCGGCGCCGAAGGTGGTGAGCGTGCGGTAGCCCTGCAGGGTCAGCACCAGGCCCACGAACGCGCCGCCTACGGCAATGATCGGCAGCGAACGTGCACCGATCTTGTAGATCTCGCGGGTCAGCTCGGCAAGGAAATCGGCGGTCGGCAGCGAGCCGCGCAGTACCGTCAGCGAGAACAGGCCGGCGCGACCGAGCGAGCGGGTAGCGTCAACGAACGGCATCAGGCAACCCTCGCACGTGGTGCGGCATCGAAGGGGATCGGGCCGTCCGGCTCACCATGCAGGAACTGCCGCAGCAGCGGGTCCTGGCTGGATTCAAGTGCGGCCGGGCTGCCCTGGAATACGATGCCGCCGTTGGCGATGGCGATCACCTGGTCGCAGATCGGCAGGGTCTCGTGCACGTGGTGGCTGACGATGATGCTGGTCAGCCCCAGGCTGTGGTTGAGGCGCTGGATCAGGCTCATGATCACGCCCGAGGCGATCGGGTCCAGCCCGGTCAGCGGCTCGTCGTAGATCATCAGCGGCGGGTCGAGCGCAAGCGCACGGGCCAGGGCCACACGCCGCGCCATGCCGCCGGACAGCTCGCGCGGCCAGGCATCGGCAGCGGCCAGCAGGCCCACTGCGTGCAGCTTCATCTGCACCAGGCGGCGCAATACGGGCTTCGGCAGGCGGGTATGGGTGCGCAGTGGCAGGGCCACGTTCTCGGCGACGGTCAGGTCGGTCAGCAGCCCATTGCCCTGCAGCAGCACGCCCACGCTCTTGCGCATCTCCAACAGCGCGCGTGCGCCGGTCGGAATGGGCTGGCCGAACAGGGTGACCTCGCCGGCCACCGGGCGCAGCTCACCGGTCAGCGCCGCCAGCAGCGTGGACTTGCCACTGCCCGACGGGCCAAGCACGGCGGTGATGCTGCCGCGCGGAACGGTCAGCGAAACGTCGCGCAGGATCGTACGTCCGCCGCGGTCGATGCGGACGTTGGACAACTGCACCAGACTCTCTTCGGAAACCGTCATGGGCGCCATTAACAAAATTCCAACGTTGTAAGATCGTGGTGAACGGCTGAACATAACCGAACTGGACCGTGCAGTATGTCGCACGGGCGGGTGAGGGCAGTGCCGCGGCGGGCATGCCGTCACCTGCAACACAGCGTGTCGGGCCGGTGGTGGCCCGCGCCTTTTCCCCGTCCGCACCGCCAGCAGCGCTGCGTTCGTGCGTCGGCTACGGCACACTCCTGCGATGACCGACGCTGCTTCAGACTTTCGCCTGTACCACTCCAACTCGCTCGATGTGCTGGCCGCGCTGCTTGCCACGACGCTGCGCACGCCGGTGCCGGGCCAATCCATCCTGGTGCCGGAGGTGGTGCTGATCCCGCAGGTTGCGATGCGCCGCTGGCTGCAATCGACCCTGGCGGCCGAGTATGGCATTGCCGCCAACCTCGCGTTCCTCACGCCGGGTGAGCTGGTCGCCCGCGCCCTCAATGCCAACGTGCCCGGGGAACATGACGATCTCAATGCCGAGGGGCTGCGCTGGCGGTTGTATGCCGCCCTGCGAGACCCGGTGTTGATGGCGCAGCCGCCGATGGCGGCGCTGCAGGCGTATCTGTCCGCGGCCGATCCGCTCAAGCCATGGGCGCTGGCGGCCGAACTGGCCTCGGTGTTCGAGAAGTACCAGGCGTGGCGTCGCGATTGGCTGCTGCGCTGGGACGCGGGCGCAGCGCCGAACGACCCGCAGGCGATCCTGTGGCGGCGCATCGCCGGCGGCGAGCAGTACCGTGCGCGCCGCATCGATGCCTACCTGGCCCGCTTCGAGGGTGCCGGGCAGCCGTTGCCGCAGGGCCTGCCGACGCGCGTGTTCGCCTTCGCCACCCTCAACATCTCCCCGGACGTGCTGCGGGTGCTGGCCACCCAGGCGCGGGTCGGCACGATGCACTTCTATCTGCCCACACCGACCCAGGCCTATTGGGGTGATCTGCAAACGCTGGGCGAGAAGCTGCGCAGCGGCGCGCCCGATCCGTTCGGCGAGGCGGCCGGCGAGAACCGCCTGCTGCAGGCCTGGGGCGCGGCGGGTCGCGATTTCATGGCGGTGCTGGGCAGCTACGAGGTCGTGCACCCCTCCGGTGAGATCGCCGCGTACGACGATCCCGAAGAGGATGCGCGCCCGGACATGGCCGACGGCGGGCTGTCCGACAGCCTGCTGCACCGCCTGCAGCGCGATCTGTTCCACCGCCGCGGGCAGCCGGCGGGGGAGCTGCGCGAGGGGCTGCGCTACGACGACCCCAGCCTGCAGGTTCATGCCTGCCACACCCGCCTGCGCGAACTGCAGGTGCTGCATGACCAGCTGCGCGGCCTGCTGCAGGATCCGCGCTTCGATCCGCCGCTGCAGGCGCGCGACATCGCGGTGCTGGCACCGGACATCGATCCCTACGTGCCATACCTGGAAGCGGTGTTCGGCGGCCGCAGCGGCGGCGATGACCACATTCCCTATGCGCTGGCCGATACCAGCCCGCTGGCCGGCGAGCCGTTGGCCGATGTGTTCGTGCACCTGCTCGGGCTGCCGGTCTCGCGCTTCGGATTGAACGAGGTGCTCGATCTGCTCGCCAGTGCACCGTTGGCGGACGCCGCCGGCCTCGACGCCGCGGCGTTCGACCGCCTGCACGACTGGCTGCAGGCCGCCGGCGCGCGCTGGGGGCTGGATGCGGCCCATCGCGGCCAGCATCAGGCCCCGGTGGACGATGCGTTTACCTGGCAGTTCGCGCTGGATCGCCTGCTGCTCGGCCACGCCAGCGGCAGCGACGGCGATATCGCCGGGGTCGCGCCATGGCCGGAGCTGGAAGGCAGTGCGCTGGACGCGCTGGACCGCCTGCTGGGGCTGCTGCGCGTGCTGGCGCGCTACCAGAAGGCCCTCGGTGAGGCCATGTCGCCCGGGCAGTGGCGGCAGCGCCTGCTGGCCCTGCTCGATGCGCTGCTGCCCGAACCGCCGCAGGCGGCCAGCAGCCAGCGCGCGCTGGAGCGCCTGCGCAAACTGATCAACGAGTTCGCCCGCGATGCGGAGACCGCCGGGTTTGAAGGCGACGTGCCACCGGAGGTGCTGCGCGCCCATTTCGCCGGCGTGCTCGCCCAGGCCGATACGCGTGCACCGCTGTTGACCGGTGGCGTCAGCTTCGGCCGGATGGTGCCGATGCGCCTGCTGCCGTTCCGGGTGATCTGCGTGCTTGGCCTGAACGATGGCGACTTCCCGCGCCGCGATCCGGCAGCCGGCCTCAACCAGCTCACCGCCGAGCTGGGCACCGACAAGCGCCGGCATGGCGACCGCTCGCTGCGCGAGGATGATCGCTTCCTGTTCCTGCAGCTGTTCGCCTCGGCGCAGGACGTGTTCTACCTGAGTTATCTGGGCGCCGATCCGCGCGATGGCAGCGTGCGCGAACCCTCGGTGCTGGTCAGCGAGCTGATCGATGCCGCGGCCGAGTACCACCTGGATCCCCCGGCGGCGGCGCGCAGGATGACCGTGCGCCATTCGCTGCAGCCGTTCGCTCCGGCCGCGTTCGGCGGTGGCGAGGAGCCGCGGCGTTTCAGCTACCGCCGCCAATGGCACCCCGCTGCCGGCTCGCTCGGCGGTGCACGTCGCGCGCTGGCGCCGTGGTTCGCCACGCCGCTGCCGCCGATGGAGAGCAGCGCTGCCGAGCCGGAACTGAGCGTAGATGCGCTGCGTCGTTTCCTCACCGATCCGGCCAGCCAGTTCCTCTCGCAACGGCTCGGCCTGCGCCTGCCCGATGACGTGGACAACGCCGACGACGTCGAGCCGCTGGTGATGGCCGCGCGCGGTGGCGACACGGTGCTGCTGCAGCAGGCCGTGATCGAGGCCACCCTCGGGCAGGACGACACGCCGCTGTACCCACGGCTGCGTGCGCGGGCGCTGCTGCCCTCCGGCGCCCTGGGCGAACGGCAGTTCGCGCTGCTGCAGGCGCAGACCGAGCCTTACGCGCAGGCGCTGGCCCAGTGGCAGGCCGGTACCACGGCCGACAGCCGCCGCTACGAAGTGGATATCGACGGGGTTCGCCTGCACGGCCGCGTGGACGGAGTACATCCGCACGGGTTGGTGCGCCTGCGCCCGGGTCCGCTCAACGGTCGTGCCGCGATCCGCCAGGGCCTGGACTGGCTGCTGGCCAATGCCGCGGGCGAGGCCTTGCCGCTGGTGCAGTTCCACGAGGCAGGCGATGACGGGCTGGGTCCGCACACGCTGCCGCCGCTGGGCGCCGAGCGCGCGCAGCAGGTGCTGCGTCGCCTGCTGCAGCTGCGCAGCGAAGGGCTGCGCGCGCCGCTGCTGTACGGCCCGTCCACCGGCTGGGTGCTTTACACCGCCGCCGAGGCCAGGCGCGAGGCCGAGGGCCGCGCCAAGTGGCACGGCAGCGACCGCAACTGGGGCGAGTCCACCGGCGCCGGCTACCAGCTCGCGCTGCGCGGCCACGACCCCTTCGCCAGTGCCGACAGTTACCGGCAACTGCTGCACAACAGCTTCGTGGTGTTCACCGCGGTGCGCGAAGGCCGGGTGTTCCCGGGCTTTGACGAGGAAGGAGCCCTGCGATGACCGACCACGACCTGCTCAATGATCCCTACCTGGCGCTGCCGCTGGACGGCGTGCGCCTGATCGAGGCCAGCGCCGGCACCGGCAAGACCTTTACCCTGGCCACGCTGTTCACCCGGCTGGTGGTGGAGAAGGGATGGCGCATCGGCCAGATCCTGGCCGTCACCTTCACCGATGCCGCCACGCAGGAACTGCGCAAGCGCATCCGCGAGCGCTTGGCCTTGGCCGCGCAACTGGTGGAGCGCGCGCCGGGCGAACAGGACAGCCCGGAGGTCGCGTTGACCCGGGTGATCCTGCAACGCCAGCTCGCCCTCGGTGAAGAGACACCCGCCGCGCTGGCGCGCCGGCTGCAGACCGCCGCTGATGAAATCGACCTCGCCTCGATCTTCACCATCCACGGCTTCTGCACCCGCGTACTGCGCGAACATGCGCTGGAGAGCGGGCATACCTTCGATCCGCCGACCCTGCTGCCAAGCGAACGCGAGCTGCACGAAGAACTGGCCGCCGACCTGTGGCGCGTGCATGCCAACGACCCGGCCACGGTCGATGCGCTGACCTGGCTGTGGTCCTCGCCCGAGGCGCTGGCAGGCGATCTCTCCACGCTGATCAAGCCGTTGCCGCTGCTGCCAGCGCGGCCCACGCGTACCTTCGACGATCCCGCCCCGCAACTGCGGCTCACCGCGGCTGCGTTGGCAGAGGCGATCCAGACGCACGTCGAAGACGCCCAGGCGCAGATCGCCGTGGCCTTCGACCGCAAGGTCTTCGACGGCCGTCGTGCCAAACGGCCGAGCTTCGACAAGGCCTTCGGCGAGCTGTTGGCCGGCCGCAGCGCGCAGCACTGGCCGCGTGGCGACAAGAGCCACCTGGGCAAACTGCTGCCGGTGCAGCTGCTGGCCTTCTGCAAGGACGGCATGGAAGGCCAGTGCCCGGCCTCGCCACTGTTCGACGCGTTGCAGGCCTGGTGGCATGCCGCCGATGCGCGCGAGCAGTGGCTGCGCCAGCAGGCCACCGCGTTCCTGCATGATCTGCGCGACGAAGCGCGTGCGCGGCTGGCCGAGCTCAAGCGGATCGGCCGCGTGCAGACCTACGATGACCTGATCGATGGCGTTGCCGATGCCCTGGAAGGCCCGCACCGCGCCACCCTGGTGCAGCAGCTGCGCGCGCAGTATGCGATCGCGCTGGTGGATGAGTTCCAGGATACCGATGACCGCCAGTGGGGCATTTTCCAGCGTGTGTTTGGCGACTCGGAGGAGACCCGGGACGCGGGCCTGGCACCGGCGTTGTTCCTGATCGGCGACCCCAAGCAGGCGATCTACGGCTTCCGCGGCGGCGATATCCACACCTATCTCAAGGCCAAGCGCCAGGCCGATGCCGCGCCCGCGCTGGACCGCAATTTCCGCTCGCGTCCGGCGGTGCTGCACGCGATCGAAGCGCTGTACGCCAACGCCGGTGAGCGCGCCTTCCTCGAAGCTGACATCGCCTTCGAACCGGTGCACCCCGGCAGCACCCGGATGGATGCGGATTTCCTGCGCGACGGCCTCCCCGCACCTGGCCTGACCGTGCGCGTGCTGCACAATACCGAGGGCGGCGACCTCAAGGCCGATCCCTCGCGGCAGCAGGCCAGTGATGCCTGTGTGGCCGCGATCCACCAGATCCTCAGCGAAGCCCGGCAAGGGCGCGCGCTGCTGCGCGACGTGCCGGTGCAACCCGGCGACATCGCGGTGCTGGTGCGCTCGCACAAGGAGGCCACGCGCATCCAGCAGGCGCTCGGTGCGGTAGGCATTCCCGCCGTCGCTGCGGGCAAGCAGAGCCTGTATGCCACGCCCGAAGCGCACGACCTGCGCCTGTTGCTGCTGGCGCTGCTGCAGCCGGCCGACGAAGGGCGGCTGCGCGCCGCACTGTCCACCGTACTGCTCGGCGAAGATGCCGAGGCGATCGATGCGCTGGAGCGCGAAGGCGATGCGCAGCGCTCCTTCCAGGTGCGGCTGCTGGAATGGCGTGAGCGCTGGCAGCGCGGCGGCCCGTTCGCGGTGATCGCCGATCTCTGCGCCGAACACGCCGAGCGCCTGCTGGGCCTGCTGGATGGCGAGCGCCGCCTGACCAACTACCTGCAGCTGGGTGAACTGCTGCAGCAGGCGGCCGGGCAGACGCTGGGCATGCACGGCCTGCTCGACTGGCTGCAGGTGCAGATGGCGCATGCCGACCAGAACGACGAACAGCAGCTGCTGCGCCTGGAATCGGATGCGCGCCGCGTGCAGATCATCACCCTGCACAAGAGCAAGGGGCTGGAGTATCCGCTGGTATTCCTGCCGTTCGTCGGCATCGGGGGGGGCGCACCGAACACCGAGGCCAACTGCACGGTGTACGCCAACGGCCGCCGCGAGCTGCACTGGAAACTGGACAAGGACGACAGCTGGAATGCGGCCAGCACGCGCAGCACCCAGGAACAGGACGCCGAAGACGCGCGCCTGCTCTACGTCGGGCTGACCCGGGCCGAGCACGCCCTGTGGATCGCCGCCGGTGATCTGGCCGGGCTGGCGAAGACCCGCCTGGCACCGATGCTGTCGGACCTGGAAGCGCTGCGTGCGCATCCGGACATCGCCGTGATCGAGGGCCCGGTGGAACCCCGCCCGGCGCAGCTCGCCTTCGAGCGCGACGGCGAACTGCCACCGGTCCGCGCGCTGACCCGCCGCGTGCCGCACGACTGGTGGGTGTACAGCTTCACCCAGCTGGCGCATGCCGACGCGGGCCACGACACCGATGCGGCCGCGACCGAAGTGCCGGCACCCGCAGCCGATGAGCCGGCCGGCGTGGACCTCACCCTGGAAGCAGAACAACCGGCCGTGGCCAGCGAAGAGAGCGACCCGCGCTTCATGGGCAGCCGCTTCGGCAACGTGCTGCACGATGCGCTGGAAAACACCGACTTCGCGCAGTGGGGCGGCTGGCAGGCCGGCGAGACCGCACCCGGCGAGGAAGCCGAGGTCCTGCGCGCCTCGCTGCGCGCGGAAGGCTATGCCGAGCAAGACCTGGACGATGGCGTGGCCATGCTGACCGGGCTGGTCGGCCAGACCCTGACCGTGCCCCTGCCGGAAGGCGGCGCACTGCACGACCTGCCGGCCGATGCACGCCGTGCCGAGATCGAGTTCCACTTCGCGATGCAGCCGACCGCCGTTCCAGCGCTGTTGAGCCTGCTGCACGCGCACGGGCTGGTGCGCGACCGCCATGGCTTCGGCACCCGCCGGCGGCTGGAGGGGCTGATGACGGGCAAGATCGATCTCACCTACGTGCGTGCGGACCGCTGGTACGTGCTCGACTACAAATCCAATCGCCTGCCCGGCTACGACGCGGCCCGTCTGGCCAGCGCCATGCAGCACAGCGAATACGACCTGCAGGCGCTGATCTACACCGTCGCGTTGCACCGGTGGCTGCGTTTCCGGCTGGGCGCGCAGTACGACTATGCGCGCGACATGGGCGGTATCCGCTATCTGTTCTGCCGCGGCCTGGATGCCCGCCGCGACGACAGCCCGGGCCTGTATGCGCATCGCTTCGATCCGGCCCTGGTCGATGCCCTGGATGCCCTTTTCGCCGGGGGCGAACACGCCCAGGCACGCATGGCCGCGCGCGCACGGGGGGAGGCATGAGCCTGCTCACCACGCTCTACCGTGGCAACGTGCTTCGCACGCTGGACCATGCGCTGGCGCAGAGCCTGCGCAGGTTGCGCCCTGACACGCCCGACGCGGTGCTGGTCGGTGCCGCACTGGCCTCGCTGGCGGTCTCGGAAGGACACGCCGGCCTGGATCCGACCCAGCCGCAGCGCCTGATCGAGGTCGATGTCGACTGGCCGGCACCCGAGGCGTGGTTGGCGCAGCTGCAGGCGTCGCCGTGGGTGGAGGTACCCGGCGCGGAGGACGTGGTCGCTGGCGATGCACCGCTGGTGCTGGAGAACGGCCTGCTCTATCTGCGTCGCTACCGCGAATACGAACGTCGGCTTGCCGAGGGCCTGCAGCGCATCGCCACGCATCCGCTGCCCGACGCCGATCCCGGCACCCTGGCCACGCTGTTCGGCCAACTGTTCCCGCAGGCCCACGATGGGATCGATCACCAGGCCCGCGCCGCGGCCGTCGCGCTGCGCCATCCACTGGTGCTGGTGACCGGCGGCCCCGGCACCGGCAAGACCACCACCATCGCGCGGCTGCTGGTGCTGCTTGCCGCACAGGCGGTGCAGGCCGACCAGGCATTGCCACGGGTCGCGCTCGCCGCGCCCACCGGCCGCGCCGCCGAGCGCATGGCCGAGAGCCTGCGCCTGGCCGTGCAGCGGCTGCGCCTGGTGGGCATCGCACCGGCGCTGTGCGACGCGATGCCGAGCACCGGCACCACCCTGCATCGCCTGCTCGGGGTGATCCCGGATTCGCCACGCTTCCGGCATCACCCCGACAACCCGCTGCCGTACGACGTGGTGGTGGTGGACGAGGCCTCGATGATCGACCTGCCGCTGATGACCAAGCTGGTCGAGGCGATCGCCGATGGCACCCGGCTGGTGCTGCTCGGTGATCCGGACCAGCTGCCCTCGGTGGAAGCCGGCGATGTGCTCAGCGCCATCCTCCGTGCCAGCGGCGATGGCCTGGGTACCCAGGCTGACGATGCCCAGGCGCTGCGCGTGCTGCTTGCTGCCGATGCGTTGCAACCGCTGGCACCGCCACGCCGGTTCGCCGGCCGGCGCGTGCAGCTGCAGCGGGGCTACCGGCAGACCGACGCGCTCGATCTGGCACCGCTGGCGCATGCCGTGCGCGACGGCAACAGCGCCACCGCGCTGGCACTGCTGAGGACGGGCACGCTGGCCGGTGTGCACTTCCACGAAGACCAGAGCGATCCGCTGCAGCATCACCGCGAGCAGCTGCTCGGGCATTGGCGCGGCCTCGGCGAAGCCGCCGATCCCGGCGCTGCGCTGGCCAATGCCGGCCGCATCCGCCTGCTCACCGCCGTGCGCGAAGGCCCACAGGGCGCGCGCGGGCTCAATGCCCGCATCGAAGCGCTGCTGGCAGGTGTGCCGCGGCCGGGCATGGCGCCGGGTTACTTCCACGGCCGGCTGCTGCTGATCACCGAGAACAGCTACCGGCACCGCCTGTTCAACGGCGACATCGGCATCTGCCTGATCGATCGCCACGGCAGCGTGACCGCGTGGTTCCCCGGCGAAACGCCGGATCAACCACGTGGCTTCCACCCGGGTGCATTGCCGGCGCACGAAAGCGCGTTCGCGATGACCGTGCACAAGGCGCAGGGCTCGGAGTTCGATGAGGTCTGGTTGCAGCTGCCGCGACGCGACAATCGCGTGCTGTCGCGCGAGCTGATCTATACCGGCATGACCCGCGCGCGGCAGGCGCTGCATGTGCTGGGCAGTGCGGAGGTGCTGGAGGCCGCATTGGCGCGGCACGCCAGCCGGCTGTCGGGTCTGGCTGCTCGCCTGCAGGGCCGCGAGGGGAACGCAGTGGCCGACGCCGTCGTGACGGCGCCGGCGCAGGGGCAGTTGTTCTAGCCCCGTGTCCGGTCTTACTCCGGAATCACCACGGTGCCATCGGGGAACACGATGGCGCCGTCACCGCTGACATCGAAGAAGCCCAGCTGGTGGGTGTTGGCCAGCACCTGCACCAGGCCGTGCGCGTTCTCGGCCACCTCGTCATCGAACGAGGCGTAGACCACGTGCTGGCCGATGCTGTAGTCGGTCACTTCCGGGCGGTCGTCTTCCTCATCGGACAGCGGACCGTCCATCGGCGGGTAATGCTCGGCGAGCGCGGCGAAGAACGCCTGCAGGGCCGGCACCGACACCTTCGGGTCGTCGTAATCGTGCGTCTCGTTCCACTCGGTCTGCGCGTCGTACCACTGCAGGAAGGCCTCGGCCTCGCGCGGGGCGACGGCGGGGTCGAACACCATCAGGTCGTAACTCATCGGGAATCACCTTGATCCATGCGCAAATGCATGCGTCAGGATAGCCCTGATCGGCGCGGACCGGCCGGCGCGCGCCGGGGCCGGTTCAGCGCGGCGCCGGCAGGCCCGGTGCTGCCGCGGCGGGGTCGGCGGCGGCCTCGATGACCGGTGCCTCGGGGAACAGCGCATAGCGCAGCCCGATCAACCCCATCAGGGCCTCGTCGCGGGCCTTGCCCGCCTCCACGATCTGCACGCGCTTGAGCGAGGCCTCCAGCCGTGCCTGAAGCCCGGGCGGTGCCGGCAGGGGGCGGCGCTTGTCCACCTGCGCGCGGTAGTACGCGGCGATGTCGTCCAGGATGGCCTCGATCGCGGCCACGCTGGCCGGCGGCAGGCCGTGCCGGGAGCGGCGCAGCTGCAGGATGTTCAGGCCGATGCGCGCCTCGGTGAGCATGTCCACCGAGGCGATGTCGCTGCCTTCCGGCGTGGCTGCCAGGCGCGGTGCGAGCAGGCCGAGCAGATCCAGCATGCGCGCGGCGAACTGCTGGCGATCCTGCTGGCCGCGGCCCTCGGCCGCATCGGCCAGCGTGGTCCAGCCCTGGCGCACCAGCCGGCGCGCGGTCCACTCGGCACCCACCGAGCGGAACAGCCGGGTCATCACCACCGCAAAGCCAATGCCGATGAACATCGCCACGGCGGAGTTGATGAAGCTCTGGATGTTGGCGCTGTAGGTGTTCTGCACGTTCAGCAGCGCCACCAGGTTCACCGTCAGCGGCAAGCCGATCAACGCGGTCTTGGGCCGATGCAGCAGCAGGCCCAGTGGCAGGAAGATCACCGCCAGCACCAGAGCCAGGCTGCCGAAGTCGTGCACGGCCGGGAAGATCCCGAACAGGTACACGCCGGCCACCAGGCTGGCCACGATGGCCCAGAGCAGGAAGGACAGCATGCTCGGTGCGGGATCATCCTGCGCGGCGAAGAACGCGGCGGCCACCGCGGCCATCATCGCGCCGTTGCCACCACCTTCCCAGCCCAGCCCGATCCACAGCACGCAGTAGTTCATCAGGGCGACACCGGCACTGGCCGCGGAGAACAGCGCCATGCCGTAGTCCACATGGCGCACGTGGTCCACGCGCTGGGTGCGCACGCGGTAGTGCGCGGTATTGCTCGGCGCGGTGCCGGCGTCGATGGCGGCGTGCAGGGTGGTGCAGTCCTGCCAGAGATCGACCAGCTCTTCCAGGCGCAGCAGCAGGGTGACCAGCAGCAGGTGATCCAGCTCGCCATCCACCGCCGGCTTGAGCGCGACGATGCGCGCGCGCAGCGTGGCGTAGGCGCTGGCACTGGAGCGGCCCGGCTGCTCCAGCCACTGCGCCAGATCGGCGATCAAGGGCTCCAGCCCCGGTGGCAGCGCGCGGCCACCCGCGCGCAGCGCACCGAGCCGGTCGGCGATCGAGGACAGCACCGGCAGCATCAGCAGCATGCGTTCGCGCAGGCGCTCCATCGAGACCGCCGCCCCGGCGTGGCGCGGGTCGTCGCGACGCATGAACTCGATCAGCGCTTCGAACTGCACCAGATCGGCGGCCAGGCGGTTGCGCGGTCCATGCGCGTGACCGCGCGAGAGGATCTGCCGGCACCAGTCGGCGGCATCGCCCATCCAGCTGCCGATCCGCGCGCGCAGCATCGGCCGCACCGAGGCGGGGAAGAACAGCGAGGCGAACAGTACCGCCACCACGGTGCCGAGGATGATCTCCTCGCTGCGCGCCACCACGGTGTCGAAGATGGTGTCCGGCGAGGTCACCGCCGGGAAGCCGATGAAGGCGGTGGTGTACCCGGCCAGCAGGAACGCGTAGCCGCGCGGGCCTCGGTTGAGCAGGGCGATGAACAGGCAGGTGGACAGCCACAGCGACATCGCCGCGCTCAGCAGCAGCGGGGTTTCCACCAGGTGCGGCAGCATCCACAGCGTGGCCGCACCGGCGATGAGGGTGCCGAGGATGCGGTAGGCGCCCTTGGCACGGGTCGGGCCGAGCATCGGCTGGGTCACGATGTAGACCGTGGCCATCGCCAAGTACGGGCGCGAGAGATTGCCGGCCAGCCCGATGTACAGCGCGGCCAGCGCCGCCAGGAAGGTCTTGACCGAGAACAACCAGGCCTGTCTGTCCAGCAGCAGCATGGCTTACCTCGCGGCCGTGCCGGTGGCGACGGCGTCGGCGTTCCAGCCGCCGCCGAGCACCAGGAACAACTGGATCTGGTCGCGCGAGACCTGCGCCTGCGCCTCGGCGAGCGTCGCATCGGCGCTGGCCAGGCTGCGGTCCGCGTCCAGGCTGGCCAGGTAGGGCGTGCGCCCGCCCTGGTACAGGCGGCGGTTCTGGCTGGCGGCCAGGTCGGCCTGCTGCTGCGCCTGCTGCAGGAACTGCAGGCGCTGCAGATCCTGGGCATAGCGGCTCAGCGCGGTCTGGGTTTCGCGCAGGGCCTGCAGCACGCTGTGGTCGAACTCGGCCAGCGCCGCATCGGCACCGGCTTCGGTGGCGTGGATGCGTGCATGCGTGCCGGAGGAGGGCAGCGTCCAGGAGATCAGTGGGCCGATCGACCACTGCTGGGTCAGCGGCGTGCCGAAATCCTCCAGCAGGCCGGCGGCACCGACCGAGGCGCCGAGGCGGATGTCCGGGTAGAGCTCGGCGGTGGCCACGCCGATCCGCGCGGTGGCGGCGGCCAGCTTGCGCTCGGCCTGGCGGATGTCCGGGCGGCGCTGCAGCAGCGCGCGGCCATCGCCGATCGGCAGCGCCTGGGCCAGGGTCGGGGCCTGGCTGCAGTCGCTCACGCCGTCGGGCAGCTGGCCCGGGGTGCGGCCGAGCAGGGCGGCCAACTGGTATTCGGAGGCCTGCCGGTGCGCGCGCAGCGGCGGCAACGCGGCCTGCAGCATCGCCACCTGGGCGTTGGCACGCGCCAGCTCCGGCGGGGTGCCGCGGCCGGCGGTGATCAAGCGCTGAGTGACCTCGCGGCTGCGCTGCTGCAGCTGCAGCGAGTGCTCGGCCACATGCAGTTCGTGGTTGGCGTGGCAGATGTCGACGTAACTGCCGGCCACCTGCGCCACCAGCGACACGCGCGCCAGGTCCATCGCGGCGGCGGTGGCCTGCTCGTCGGCATGCGCGGCTTCGGAGGCGCGCTTGAGCTTGCCGAACAGATCGAACTGATAGGACACCGCGAACTTGCCGTCGGCCAGGTTGATCGGCGGCAGTTCGTGTTCAAGCAGGAATGATTCGGCCGACAGCTGCGCGCGGCTCACCCCGGCCTCGGCCTCGTATTCGAACCCACCGGCATCCAGCGCCTGCTCGTACACGGCAGCAGCGCGACGCAGGTTGGCATCGGCCACCTTGAGTTCCACGTTGTCGCGCAGCGCCTGCTGCACCAGCGCGTTGAGGGTGTCGTCCTGGTACAGCTCCCACCAGCGTGCGGGCAGCGTGGCGCCAGCGGCGACCTGCGGGTTGCCGGTGTCGAGGAAGGCGGCATTGGCCTCCGGCCGCTGGAACGCGGAGCCGGCCGGCACCGCGTAGTCCGGGCCGACGGTGCGGCACGCGGCCAGCGTGGTCAGCGCCAGCCCCAGCGCGATGCGGTGCAGCGCCGGGCGGTTCACAGCGCCGTCCGTGCCGGTTGTGCCGGCGTGGCCGGCGCGGTGTCCGGCTGGATGGTAACGGTGGCGGTGCGCCCGGCGATCAGGTTGACCCCGGCCGGCACGCGGTCGATATGGATGCGCACCGGGATGCGCTGGGCCAGCCGCACCCAGTCGAAGGCCGGGGTCACGTTCGGCAGCAGGCTGCTGCCTTCGCTGCGGTAACGGTCTTCGATGCCGGCGGCGATGCTCTGCACGTGGCCCTGCAGCGGCTGCGCCTCGCCCATCAGGCGGATGTCGACCTTCTGGCCCGCATGCACGCCCTGCAGGCGGGTTTCCTCGAAGTAGCCGTCCACGCGGAACGAGCCGGTATCGAGCACGGCCATCACCGGGCGCCCGGCAGTCACATAGTCACCGGCACGCACGGTGCGGTCGTTGACGTGGCCATCGCTGGGGCTGCGCACTTCAGTGCGCGCCAGGTTGAGCTTGGCCAGATCCACCGCGGCCTGTGCGGTCGCCATCGAGGCCTGCGCGGCGAGCAGCTTGGCGCGGCGCACTTCGGCATCCTCGGCGGCGACCAGATCCTGCAGGCTGCGGTCACGCGCGATCTCGCGGCGCAGCTGGTCCAGCGTGGCGCGGCGCTCGCCCAGGGCGGCCTGGGCCTGCTCCAGCGCGATCTCATAGCGCGCCCGGTCGACCACGAACAGCACCTCACCGCGCTTGACCGGCTGGTTGTCGGCCACCTTCACCGCCTCCACCAGCCCGGACACATCCGGCGCCACCTGCACCACGTCGGCGCTGACGTGCGCATCGCGCGTCCACGGTTCGTCCATGTAGTACGCCCACAGGTGGCGCAGCACCAGCACGGCGGCCACCACGGCCACGACGGTCAACACGACCGGGAATGTCTGCTTGAGGATCTTGTTCACGATTGCATCCAACGCATCAGGGAAAACAACCCGCCGAGCACGATCACGTACACGGCCAGGTTGAACAGGGCGGGGTGCCAGATGTGGCGGTAGGCGCCGGTGCGCTGCAGGACCACGCGCAACCCGCTCTTGAGCAGGTAGGCAAGCAGCATCAGCCCGAGCAGGGTCGGGACGAACACACCATAGAGACTGAATTCACCGTACATCGAGGCAAAGGATTCGCAGGGGAGCGGAAAGGGGATCGCCCGGCGTCGAGGGACGACACCGGGCGGCACAACGGGGGGACAGGCTTACGTCACGCGGTCGGCAGCGTCGGCCAGCAGCTGCCACAGCTTCAGCACGGTGCGCAGTTCATCCATGGACAGCTCGCCGAACACGTCCTGGCGCAGGCCGATCAACTGGGTTTCCAGCTCGCTGACCAGGGCCTCGCCCTTGTCGGTCAGCCACAGCAGGTTGGCGCGGCGGTCGCTGGCGTCGCATTCGCGGCGGACCAGGTCGCTGGCGGCCAGCTTGTCCAGCAGGCGCACCAGCGAGGGGCCTTCCATGCCCAGCTGATGGGCCAGCGCCACCTGGCGGATACCCCCGCCGGCGCGCCCGATCATCGGCAGCGGCATGGTGCACGCGGCGGAGATGCCGTAGCTGCCCAGGGCCTGGTCGGCCAGGCGCTGCCACTGCCGCCCTGCGTACAGCAGGCCGGAGCTGAGCTGCATCTGCAGCTGGGTGCGTTCGTCGAAGGATCGGTTCATCAGAATAGATAGGATACTACTAATTTCCCTCCTATCAATACCTCCGGCACAACCGTCGCCCAACGAGGGCCTGCGCGGGCAGGGCCACCGAGCCCCAGCGCAGGACGCCCGAGGGGTCTGTCGGGTACGATGCTCGCCCCCCTTCGGGTGCTGTATGTAATGAGCAAGCAAGACAACGACGCCAACCCCGTCACCCAGGCCGAGGCCGAATCGGCGGTGCGCACCCTGCTGCGCTGGGCCGGTGAAGATCCGACCCGTGAAGGCCTGCTGGATACCCCGCGCCGCGTCGCCGAAGCCTATGGCGACTGGTTCAGCGGCTACCGCGATGACCCGCGCGCCTACATGGAGCGGACCTTCGAGGAAGTGGCCGGCTACGATGAACTGATCGTGCTGCGCGACATCGAGTACGAAAGCCACTGCGAACACCACATGGCGCCGATTATCGGCCGCGTGCACGTCGGCTACCTGCCGGCCGGCAAGGTGGTGGGCATCAGCAAGCTGGCCCGCGTGGTCGAGGCGTACGCACGCCGCTTCCAGGTCCAGGAAAAGATGACCGCGCAGATCGCCCAGTGCATCCAGGACGTGCTGCAGCCGGTCGGCGTGGGCGTGGTGGTGGAAGGTGCGCACGAGTGCATGACCACCCGCGGCATCCACAAGCGTGGCGTCAGCATGGTCACCTCCAAGATGCTGGGCAGCTTCCGCGAGGACGCGCGTACCCGCGCCGAATTCCTGCGTTTCATCGAAGTGGGCGGCAAGCGCTGATTCCCCGCGCCGTCGCGCGCGGCCGGCAGGTGCTGGGCTTCGGCCCGGCCCTGCGGGTGCGTGCGCGTCCCGTTTCCCTCCCGGCCGCTGCGACCCGCGCGGCCCGTCTTCCTGTCCCCGGTCTCGAATGAAGCATCGCGAGCGCATTACCCGTTACCGCCACCTGCGCGAACAGTCGCAGTGGAAGCTGTTGGCGGCCGATCACGCGCCGGAGATCATCGGCCTGCTGCAGAGCCTGCTGATGCAGGACGAGCGCACCCTGTCCACCGCGGTGCTGCACGAACGCCTGCAGCGCGCGCTGGATGATCTGAAGGCCGATGAACTGTCGCGCGATCTGCCGCGCACCGCGCAGGCCTACATCGCCCACTGGCTGGCCCAGGGCTGGCTGGAACGCCGCCTGCCCGAGGGTGCCGACCAGGAACAGTACGAACTGTCCACCCAGGCCGCGCAGGCGATCCGCTTCGCCGACAGCCTGGAGCAGGCGCGCGCTGCCGCCACCGAGAGCCGCCTGGCACTGGTGATCGAGCAGCTCTCGCAGCTGGCTGCGCTGACCGAATCCAATCCGGACGCACGCCTGTCCGCGCTGCGCGACGAGCGCGACCGCATCGATGCCGAGATCGCCCGCGTCAGCGGCGGCAAGGTGTCCTCGCTGGATGGCAAGCGCGCGCTGGAACGGACCCGCCAGATCATCGGCCTGGCCGACGAACTGACCGAAGATTTCCGCCGCGTGCGTGACGACTTCGAACGCCTCAACCGCGAATTCCGCGAACGCATCATCGATGACGAAGGCGAGCGCGGCGACGTGCTCTCCAAGCTGTTCGAAGGCGTGGACGTGATCGGCGACAGCGATGCCGGGCGCAGCTTCGAGGCGTTCTGGCGCCTGCTCAACGATGCCGAACAGAGCGCCCAGCTCGACGCCGCGCTGGAGACCGTGCTTGCCCGTGGCTTTGCCCGCAAGCTGGACCGCAACGAACGCACCTTCCTGCGCGGCTTCACCACCACCATGCTCGAGCGCGGTGGCCAGGTCCACGATGTGCTGCAGCACTTCGCGCGCAGCCTGCGTGGCTTCGTGCAGAGCCGCGGCTACCTGGAACAGCGCCGCCTCAACCAGCTGCTCAAGCAGGCCCAGGGCGAGGCGCTGGGCCTTCGCGACCACATCCCGGCCCAGCGCAGCATCGGCCGCGACCTGCAGCTGACCACCAGCCGCCTGCGCTCGCTGTCGCAGTGGAAGCTGCACGACCCGCGCCAGGCGCAGGTCGATGGCAGCGTGCAGCGCAACGACACCGCCGCGATCTCGCTGGAAAGCGTCGGCGATCTCGTCGCCGCCTCGGAAATCGACTTCCGCACCCTGCGCCGCGATCTGCACGACCTGCTTGGCGAGCAGCCGCGGCTGTCGATCGCGCAGGTGCTCGACCACCGTGAGGCCCCGCAGGGGCTGGGCAGCATCATCGGTTACCTCTCCCTCGGCACCCGCCATGGCGAGGTCGCCACCGATCAACAGGAGATCGCGCAATGGCGCGGCGGCGATGGCCAATGGCGTCGCGCCCGCATTCCGCTGATCTGGTTCACCCAGGAGAAACGCCATGAGCTGGCATGAACAATCCACCGACACCCCGATCGACGGCGGCGCCGACGAGCATGACGACGAGCCGGTCGTGGTGACGCCGGTCCTGCGACGCAGCAACGATGTCTTCTACATGGGCGATACCGGCCGGCTGCCGCTCGATGGCCGCCGTGCGCTGTGCCAGCTGCTGATCGGCCCCAGCATCGACCAGCTGCGCCACGCCAAGCTGTGGCCGGCGCTGATCCGCAGTGAAGCGGCGATCCGCTCAGCGCTCTCGGACCTGTTCCTGGAGCTGGTGCTGGACCGCGAGAGCGGGGTGGCCTTCACCCGCCAGGCCGATACCGAAGATATCGACGCGCCGGTGCTGCTGCGTACCTCGCCGCTGACCTTCATCGACTCGGTGCTGCTGCTGCACCTGCGCCAGCAGCTGGCCGAAGCCGATGCACGCGGCGTGCGCGCGGTGGTCGAAGATGGCGAGCTGGCCGAAGCACTGGCCGTGTACGAGCGCCACCTGTCCACCGACCGCGCCGGCTTCAACCGCCGCGTCGCCAGTGCCGTGCAGAAGATGAAGGACAACCACATCCTCACCCGCCTTGGCGGTGACGATGCGCGTCATGAAGTCTCGCCGGCACTGAAACTGATGTTCTCCGCCGAAGATGTCGCCGCCCTGGCCCAGGTGTACCGCCGCCTGCGCGAAGCGCCGGCCGACCTCGACGCCTGAGCGCGCGCCCGCGCGCCGCTGCCCTGCCTGGATTGCTAGCCCTGCCATGACCGTCCACATTCCCGCACCCGCCCTGTTCCCCGGCGACCAGCCCGACCCGCGCGCGCAGCAGTTCCGCATGCGCCGCCTGCAGGTCCACAACTGGGGCACCTTCTCCGGCCTGACCGAAGTGCCGATCGCCGAACGTGGCTTCCTGTTCGTCGGCCGCTCCGGCTCGGGCAAGTCGACCCTGCTCGATGCGATGTCCGCGCTGCTGGTGCCGCCGGCCCTGGTCGACTTCAACGCCGCCGCGCGCGAAGCCGAACGCAGTGGCCGCGACCGCAACCTGGTCTCCTATGTGCGTGGCGCGTGGGCTGATCAGCAGGACAGCGGCACCGGCGAGATCGCCACCCAGTACCTGCGCAAGGGCGCCACCTGGACCGCGCTGGTGCTGGAGTACCGCAGCAACGACGGCCGCATCGTCAGCCTGGTGCGGCTGTTCTGGATCGCCGGCAACGGCGCCGCCGCGGCCGATGTGCGCAAGCACTACATGGTCGCAGAGCGCAGCTTCGACATCGCGCGCGACCTCGGCGGCTTCGACCTGGACCTGCGCAAGCTCAAGCAGCGCCTGGGCGATGTGCATCACTTCGACAGCTTCGCCAGCTATGCCGAACGGTTCCGCCACGTGCTCGGGATAGAGAACGAAATGGCGCTGCGCCTGCTGCACAAGACGCAGTCGGCGAAGAACCTCGGCGATCTGAACGTGTTCCTGCGCGACTTCATGCTCGATGCGCCGCGCACCTTCGATGCCGCCGAGCGCCTGGTCGATGATTTCGCCGAACTCGATGGCGCCCACCAGGCCGTGGTCACCGCGCGCCGCCAGGTCGAAACCCTGCTGCCGGCGCGCGGTCACTACGCCGATCTGCAGGCACTGCGCCGCCAGCGTGAAGACCTGGACGAGATGAAGCTGGGCATCGACGGTGTGCGCGAGCAGCGTCGCCTGGCCCTGCTCGAGGCGCGCCTGCTGGAACTGGACACCCGCGACCGCGGCCTGTCCGGTGAAGAAGGCCAGCGCCGCAGCGCGCTGGAGAACCATGAAAGCCACCTCGCCGAACTGGAGGCGCAGCGTCGCCAGCAGGGCGGCGAGCGCATCGAAGAGCTGGAGCGCGAACAGGGCCGTGTCGCCCAGGAACGCGACCGCCGCCTGGCCAAGCGCAACCAGGCCAACCATGCCAGCCGCGAGCTCGGCGAAACCCTGGCCGAGACCGCGCACGGCTTCGCCGAACAGCTGGCCCGCGCCCAGGCCAGACTGGACGACGGCCAGCGTGCCGCGGCCGAGCTGGATGAAGCCATCGCCGAGCGCATGGGCGGCAAGCGCGACGACGAGCGCCGCTTTGCCGAGGTGCGTTCGGAACTGGAGGCGCTCAAGCGCACCCCGTCCAGCATTCCGGCGCCGATGCAGCAGCTGCGCGCGCGCCTGAGCAGCGACACCGGCATTCCCGAGGCGGCGCTGCCGTTCGTGGGTGAACTGCTGCAGGTCCGCGATGAAGACGCCGCATGGCAGGGCGCGATCGAGCGTGTGCTGCACGGCTTCGCGCAGTCGCTGCTGGTCGATGAGCGCCACCATGCCCAGGTCTCGGAGTGGATCAACCAGACCCACCTCGGTACCCGCCTGGTGTATTACCGCGTGCGCCGCAACGATGATGCGCTGCATGGCCGCGAGCCCGGTGCACGCTCGCTGCTGCACAAGCTGGTGCTGCGCGAGCACGGCTATGCCGGCTGGCTGCGCCGCGAGCTGGGCAAGCGCTTCGACTACGAATGCGTCGATGCGCGCCACCTGCGCGATACCGACCGCGGCATCACCAAGGAAGGCCAGGTCAAGCACCCGGGCGAGCGTTTCGAGAAGGACGATCGCCACAACATCAGCGACCGCCGCCGCTGGCTGCTCGGCTTCAACAACCGCGACAAACTGGACCTGTACGAGAGCGAAGCGATCGAACTGGCGCAGCGCATCGCCGCCTGCGACAGCGACGTGGCCGGGCTGCGCGCGCAGCGCGAACAGGATGGCAAGGCCCGCCTGGCCTGCCATCAACTGTGCACGCTGGGCTGGGACGAGATCGATGTGGCCGCGCCGCTGCAGCGCCTGGACGACATCGCCCAGGCCCTGCACGACCTGCGCGAAGGCAATGCCGACCTGCGCAGGCTCGGCGAACAGATCGAAAAGACCCGGGCCGATGTGGCCCAGGCCAAGCGCACCTATGAAGACGTGCGCGTGGAGCGCGGCCAGCTCGGCCGTGAGCACGAACGCCTGGCGCGCCTGCACGAGCAGTGCGCGCCGCTGGCCAAGCGCGTGGTCACGCCCCTGCAGCAGCAGGGCCTGGACGAACGCCTCAAAGCGCTCGGCGTGCTCAGCCTGGAAAACCTGGAAGCGCACTTCCGGCAGATCAGCAACACGCTCAACGAACAGCTCGGCGGCTCCCAGGCCGAACACAACCGGCTGGAGAACCTGCTGCTGGGCTGCTTCCGCCGCTACTGCCAGGCCTGGCCGGAAGACAGCGGCGACTTCACCGTCAGCCTGTCCAGCGCCGACGATTTCCTGGCCCGCCTGCAGCGGCTGGAGAACGATGGCCTGCCGCAGCACGAGGCACGCTTCTTCGATCTGCTGCAGAGCCAGAGCAAGAACAACCTGCTGGCCCTGCAGCGCCACACCGCCGAGGCGCGCAAGTCGATCGCCCAGCGCCTGGACGAGGTCAATGCCTCGCTGGAGCAGGTGCCGTTCAACCGCGGCACGCTGCTGACCATTGAACTCACCGACCGCCGCCTGCCCGAGGTGCTGGATTTCCACCAGCGCCTGCGCGATGTCCTGTCCCAGCAGCAGACCGAGCAGCGCGAACTGGCCGAAGCGCAGTTCGCGGTGCTGCGTGAACTGGTCGCCAAGCTCGGCTCGCAGGAAGGCGAGGACAAGCGCTGGCGCGAGCTGGTACTCGACGTGCGCCTGCATGTGGAATTTGTCGGCGTCGAGCTCGATGCCGCCACCCGCCAGCAGGTCGAGATCTACCGCAGCGGCGCGGGCAAATCCGGCGGCCAGCGCCAGAAGCTGGCCACCACCTGCCTGGCGGCCGCGCTGCGCTACCAGCTCGGCGGTGCCGACGGCCAGCTGCCCAGCTACGCGGCAGTCGTGCTCGATGAAGCCTTCGACAAGGCCGACAACGAGTTCACCGCGCTGGCGATGAACATCTTCGACAACTTCGGGTTCCAGATGGTCGTGGCCACGCCGCTGAAGTCGGTGATGACGCTGGAGCCGTTCATCGGCGGTGCGTGCTTTGTGGAGATCAGCGGTCGCCACGACTCCGGCGTGCTGCTGATCGAGTACGACGAGGAAGGCAAGCGCCTGAAGCTGCCCGAACGCGCCCGCGCCGGCGGTGAGGCCGCGGTGGCGCCGGTATCGGCAGCGGCCGTGATCGCAGCGCCGGCGGAGGTCGAGGTGCCAGGGCAGGCCGCCGATGCCGTGATCGCCGAACCGGCTGCCGGGCAGGCCGACGCCGCCACGGCGACGCCGGATGCACCGGCACCGGCATCGCGCCCGAAGAAAGCCGCGGCCAAGGCACCCGCCAAAGCGCCGGCCAGGAAGGCCGCCAGCAAGGCGGCGGCCAGGCCGGCACCCAGGACCGCCGCGAAGAAGCCGGTCAAGCCCAAGCGTTGAGCAATCGACGGGTCAGCCCCCAGGGTTGGCCCGTCCTGTCAGCCGGCGAAGGTATCCCAGCCCATCCGGGCGATCAGCACCACCACCAGGCCGACGAACAGCTTGCGGATGAAGGGCGTGCCACCGCGCAGCGCCATCCGCGTGCCGACCACCGAGCCGATGATGTTGGCCACGGCCATCGGCAGCGCGAACAGCCACAGGATGTTGCCGGTCGGCACGAAGAACGAGATCGCCGCCACGTTGGTGGCCAGGTTCACCACCTTGGAGGCGGCCGAGGCGCGCAGGAAGTCCAGCCCGAAGAAACGCACGAACAGGAAGATCAGGAAGCTGCCGGTGCCCGGCCCGAAGAAGCCATCGTAGAACCCGATTACCGCACCGATCGCCAGCGCGGTCACCAGCTCCTTGCGGCCGATCTCGCGCGGGCGGTGCAGGGCACCGAAGTCCTTCTTCCACAGCGTGTAGCCGAGCATCGCCACCAGCAGCACCAGCACCAGCGGGCGCACCGCGTCCTTGGGCAGCAGGCTGACCGCCGTGGCGCCGGCGAAGGAGAACACGAAGGCCGTGCCCGCGGCGAACAGCACTGGCCGCCACGGGAAGCGCACATTGCGTGCATAGCGGAACGCCGCCGCTGCCGTACCGAACATCGAACTGAATTTGTTGGTGCCGAACAGCATCGCCGGCGTGTGCTGCGGCAATACGGTGAACAACCCGGGCAACTGCACCAGCCCGCCGCCGCCGACCGCGGCATCGACCAGACCGGCGATGAAGGCGATCGCCACCAACCACAACAGCTCAGGGGGAACCAGCTCAAGCACGGCGGGACATCGCGGCAGAAGGCGCGCCAGCATACGCCCGGTCATCGCGCGACAATACCCCCATGACCACCGCCAACTCCGATCCCTGTCCCTGCGGCCGCCCCTTGGCCTACACCGCCTGCTGCGGCCGCTATCACGCCGGCGCGCCCGCCCCGGATGCCGAAGCGCTGATGCGTTCGCGTTACAGCGCCTACGTGCGCCACCTGGCCGACTACCTGCTGGCCATCTGGCACCCGTCCACGCGCCCGGCCGAGCTGTCGCTGGAGGAAGCGCCCGGCCAGCGCACCCACTGGCTGGGGCTGACGATCCAGGCCCACACCCAGTCGGATCCGGACCACGCCCAGGTCCGGTTCCTTGCCCGTTACAAGGTGGGCGGCGGCAGTGCGGTGAAGATGCTCGAGCACAGCCGCTTCGTGCGCGAAGAGGGGCGCTGGTTCTATCTCGACGCGCTGCCATGACCCAGCGCGGCCGCACGCACTCCCGCAGCGTCGTCGCCCGGGCGCGTACGGGGATCGCGTATTCAACTTGAACGCTGTCACCAGACCGATGCCGTGCCATGACGTGGCACTCACTCCGGCTGGTCGATCCTGATCGCAATGAATACCGCCGTTGCTGCCGCACCACCGCTCACTGCCGCCCCGCCGTCGTCGCTGGCCGCCCGCTACGCCGGCGTGCGGGCCCGCACGGTCGCACTGGCCGCCCCGCTGAGCGCCGAAGACGCCATGGTGCAGAGCATGGCCGATGCCAGCCCGGCCAAATGGCACCTGGCCCACACCACCTGGTTCTTCGAGCGCTTCGTGCTGGCCACCCGGCCCGGTTACGCACCGATCGATGCGGACTGGCATTACCTGTTCAACAGCTATTACCAGAGCATCGGTCCGGCACATGCACGTCCGCAGCGTGGCCTGCTCTCGCGCCCGTCGCTGGAGGAGGTGCTGGAGTTCCGTGCCCGGATCGACCAGCGCGTGATCACCGCCCTGCAGGCCGGCAGCCTCAGCGAGCAGGCCCGGCACCAGTTGCTGCTCGGCCTGCACCATGAACGGCAACATCAGGAACTGCTGCTGACCGATATCAAGCATGCGTTCTGGTCCAACCCGCTGCAGCCGGCCTACCGTGAGGATCTTGCGGTGGCGCCGGCCTGTGCGCTGCCCCTGCAGTGGCTCAGCAGTCCCGAGCAGATCGTGGAGATCGGCGCGCCGGTCTGGCCTACCCAGCCGACATTCGCCTACGACAACGAATCGCCCGTACACCGCGCCCTGGTCCCGGCGCATGCGCTGGCCAATCGCCCGGTCAGCAATGATGAGTATCGCCGGTTCGTCCAGGCCGGCGGCTACCGCGAGCCGCGCTGGTGGATGAGCGAAGGCTGGACCCTGTGCCAGGACCAGCGCTGGCAGCATCCGCTGTATTGGGATGACGCACTGGAGCGCGAGTTCACCCTCGGCGGGTGGCGCCCGCTCGATCCGCACGCCCCGGTCTGCCATCTCAGTTACTTCGAAGCCGACGCCTACGCGCGCTGGCAGGAGGCCCGCCTGCCCACCGAATTCGAATGGGAGGCGGCCACCGCGGGCCGCCCGCTGCGGGGTCGTTTTGCCGATTGCGATCAGCTTCACCCCGGCGGGGCGGAAGAATCAGGCGATATCGTCCAGCTGTTCGGCGATGTCTGGGAATGGACCAGCAGCGCCTACGGGCCGTATCCGGGGTTCCGCACCTTCCCGGGCAATCTCGGCGAGTACAACGGCAAGTTCATGTGCGGGCAATGGGTCCTGCGCGGCGGCAGCTGTGCCACGCCTGCCGATCACCTGCGCGCCAGCTACCGCAATTTCTTCGCGCCGTCGGCCCGGTGGCAGTTCGCCGGCCTGCGCCTGGCCCGGGACGCCGCATGAGTTCGGTCCGTGATGCACTCCAGGCGCTGACCGATCTGCAGCCGGACCGCGACCAGATCACCGCCGACATCCTGCGTGGCCTCTCCGCCACGCCGCGGCAGCTGCCGTCCAAGTATTTCTACGATGCCCACGGCTCGGCGTTGTTCGAGCAGATCACCCAGCAGCCAGAGTACTACCCGACCCGCACCGAGCTGCAGCTGCTGCAGGACTGCGCGCGTGACATCGCCAAGGTGGTCGGTCCCCGCCTGCACGTGGTCGAGCTGGGCAGCGGCAGTGGGCGCAAGACCGAGCTGCTGCTGCAGGCACTGCGTGACCCGGTGGCGTACACCCCGATCGAGATCTCCCGTGCCGCACTGCTGGACAGCATCACCCGGTTGGCCCCGTTGCTGCCGGAGATCGAAATGCTGCCGGTCTGCGCGGATTTCACCCAGCCGGTGCAGCTGCCATCGCCGCAGCGCGAGCCGGCGCGCCACCTGGTGTTCTTCCCGGGCTCGACGCTGGGCAACTTCGCGCAGGACGAGGCCATTGCGCTGCTGAAGGCCATGCGCCAGACCATGGGCCCCGACGGCATGGCCCTGATCGGCATCGACCTGCACAAGGATGCGGGGCTGATCGAAGCCGCGTACAACGATGCCGCCGGCGTCACGGCCGATTTCACCCTCAATCTGCTGCGCCGGCTCAACCGCGACATCGGCAGTGATTTCGATCTCGACGGGTTCCGTCATCGCGCGCGGTACAGCGTGCCGCGCCTGCGCATCGAAACCGAACTGGTCAGCCAGCGCGAGCAGCGCGTGCAGGTGGACGGGCAGAGCTTCGATTTCGCCGCAGGCGAGGCGATGACGGTGGAGTACAGCCACAAGTACACCGACGTGGTGTTCGCAACGATGGCCGCGGCCGCGGGCCTGCGCGTGACGGCCCACTGGAACGCCACCGATCCGGCCTTCGGCCTCCGCCTGCTGCAGCCGGTCTGACCTGCGCAGCATTGCCGCTATGATGCAGGTCCACTGGCTGCAAGGATTCCGCCAATGCGATGGTCGCCCCTGTTGTTGGCCGGGCTGTGGCTCGGCGCACCGTCGTTGGCGGTGGCCGCCCCGGATGCGTTCTCCACCTGTCTGGCCACGCTCAAGGCGCAGGCCGGCAAGCAGGGCATCGGCGCCGAGCGCTTCGATGTGCTCACCGCCGGGCTGACCCCGGATCCCAGCGTGCTGCCGCTGCTGGACGCGCAGCCGGAATTCACTACCCCGTTGTGGGACTACCTTGCCGCGCTGGTGGATACCCAGCGCGTCGAGGACGGGCGTGCCCGCCTGGTCGAGCACCGCGACCTGCTGGCCCGGGTCTCGGCCGAGTACGGGGTTGATCCGGCCACCATCGTGGCGGTCTGGGGCGTGGAAAGCGACTACGGCCGCGTGTTCGGCAAGCGCCCGCTGCTGCAGTCGCTGGCCACGCTCTCCTGCGAAGGCCGCCGCCAGCCCTTCTTCCGCGGCGAACTGCTCGCCCTGCTCAAGCTGATCGATGCCGGCGACCTGCGCGCCGAAGGCCTGACCGGTTCGTGGGCCGGCGCGTTCGGCCATACCCAGTTCATGCCCTCCACCTATGCGCGCATCGCGGTGGATGGCGACGGCGATGGCCGTCGCGATCTGGTCGCCTCGATTCCCGATGCGCTGGCCTCCACCGCCAATTATCTGAAGAAGGCCGGGTGGCGCACCGGCCAGCCCTGGGGGATGGAAGTGACGGTTCCGGCCGGCTTCAACGCCGGCCAGGCCGGCCGCACCCAGCGCAGGCCACTGGCCGACTGGCGTGCACAGGGCATCGTCCCGGTGGCCGGCGGCGCGTTGGCCCCGGCCGGGCTGCCCGCCGACAGCAGTGCCGCGCTGCTGCTGCCCACCGGGATCAAGGGCCCGGCCTGGCTGGTGTTCCGCAACTACGACGCGATCTACGCGTACAACGCCGCCGAGAGCTACGCCCTGGCGATCGCCACCCTGGCCGACCGCCTGCGCGGTGGCCAGGGCATCGTGGCCGCCTGGCCGACCGACGATCCCGGCATCGGCCGTACCGAACGCCTTGAACTGCAGACCCTGCTGCTGGCCCGCGGCCACGATATCGGCACAGCCGACGGCATGATCGGCACCGCCACCCGGCACGCCATCCAGGCCGAACAGCAGCGCCTGGGCTGGACCCCCGCCGATGGCCGTGCCGGCCAGCGCATCCTCACCGCCCTGCGCGGTGCTCCTCTTTCATCAACATCGACCATGCCGACCTCCACCGTGTTCACCCTGCCGCCCAACCACGCCCAGTACGTCCAGTCGCCGGCCGCGCCGCGCGCTGCCCTGCCCAAGGTGCCCGGGCTCAGCCTGGCCGACATCCAGGGCTTCCCTGCCTGGAAGGTCGAGACGCCGTTCGCCACCGCCGCGATCAGCGTGTTCGGCGGCCAGCTCCTGTCCTATGTGCCCAAGGGCGGGCAGGACGTGATGTGGCTCTCGCCCAGTGCCCAGCCACTGCCGACCCCGATCCGTGGCGGCACCCCCGTGTGCTGGCCGTATTTCGGCCGCCAGGGGCAGGGCAACGACGTGCCCTCGCATGGCTTCGTCCGCAACGTGCCATGGACGCTGCAGCAGGCCCGCCGCGAGGCCGATGGCACCATGGTGCTGACCCTGTCGCCACCGGTGCTGGAGAACCTGGACCTGCGCCTGCGCATGGAGCTGCGGATCGGCCGCACGCTGGAGCAGCGCCTGATCACCGAGAACACCGGCCGCCAACCGGTCGCCTTCACCCAGGCCCTGCACAACTACTTCCATGTCAGCGATGCGATGCAGGTCAGCGTGGAAGGGCTGGAGGGACTGTCCTACCTGGACAAGTTCGAGAATTACGCCGCCCCCCGCCCGCAGCAGGGCGAGTGGAGCCTGCGCGACCCGCGCGATCCGGGCCGCAGCGACCGCATCTATACGCAGGCCGGCGGCCGTTACCTGCTCAAGGACCCGGGCCTGAAGCGCCGCATCGAGATCACCACCACCGGCAGCCGCTCGCTGGTGGCGTGGAACCCGGGTGAAGCCGGTGCCAGCAAGATGGCCGACGTCGGGGCCGGTTGGCGCAACTATGTGTGCCTGGAGGCGGCCAACGCCGGTCCGGACGTGGTGACCCTGGCGCCGGGCGCGCAGCATGTGCTGCAGCAGACCCTGGCGGTTCGCCCGCTATGAGTACGGTTCCGTCCCCGGCCCGGCCGGGCGAGACGGCCGAGGATCCTGATCGCGCGCCCAGCGCCGCCACGCACGAGGTGATCATCGACGCCGAGATCGATGCCGCCGTGGCGGTGCAAGACCGCCATCCGTCGTGTTGAGGCGGCTGTAAGGCGCGTGACCTGTCAGTGTGCGGCCGGGCGCGGCCGCAATGCCACCAGACAGATCCCGCCAGCCACCAACCCCCAGAACGCCGAACCGATCCCGGCCAGCGACAGGCCCGAGGCGGTGACCAGGAACGTCACCAGCGCCGCTTCACGATCGGCCTCATCGCGCAGCGCCGTGGCCAGGCTGTTGGCGATCGTCCCGAACAGCGCGATGCCGGCCACGCAGGCGACCAGCTCCTTGGGGAAGGCAGCGAATACGGCGGCCACCGTCGCCCCGAACAGCCCGACCACGATATAGAAGGCGCCCGCGGCCACGGCGGCGGTGTAACGGCGGGCCGGATCCTCGTGCGCTTCGCGCCCCATGCAGATCGCGGCGGTGATCGCGGCCAGGTTGAGCCCATAGGCACCAAAGGGGGCGAGCACCGTATTGACCACGCCGATCCAGCCGATCACGGGCGAGACGGGCGTGTCATACCCGGAGGCACGGATCACCGCGACGCCCGGGATGTTCTGCGAGGCCATGGTGACCACGAACAGGGGCAGGGCGATGCCGAACACCGCTGCCCACGACAGCGTTGGCCAGGTGAACACCGGCGTGGCCAGTTCCAGTCCCACCTGTTCCATATGAAGCAGGCCCTGACCGGCCGCCACCAGGGCACCGACAAGCAGGGTGGCGATCACCGCATAGCGCGGGAACAGCCGTCGCCCGATCAGCCAGGTGACGAACATCGCCAATGCCATGCCCAGCTGGGTGCCCATCGAGACGAACACATCCAGCCCGAAGCGCAGCAGTACACCCGCAAGCATGCCCGCGGCCAGCGCCCTCGGCACACGCTTCATCAGCTTCGCGAAGATTCCCGAGAAGCCGGCCAACATGCCAAGCACGGCGGCAAGCACGAACGCACCGATCGCGTCGCTGTAGCCGACCGCGCCCGCACCGACCACGAGCATCGCCGCACCGGGCGTGGACCATGCAGTGACGACCGGCATCCGATAGCGCAGTGACAGACCAATACACGGCACGCCCATGCCAAGCCCCAACGCCCACATCCACGAAGCGATCTGGGCCTGGTCTGCGCCGACCGCGCGTGCGGCCTGGAAAACGATCACCGCCGAACTGGCGAAGCCCACCAAGACGGTAATGAAACCTGCCATCACCGCAGGCAGGGAGAGATCGCGCCACAACGAACGTTTGCCTACCGCAGACATCGCATGCATTCCTGATGACAAGAGATGCATTGTTAGCAAGCCTGCGGCAGCACGCGCAACGCGCGTGCTGCCGCGCTTGTTGTCGAGCAGCACGCACGGATGACGCGATGATGAAAAAGATCGACGAAAACGCTTGACGAATTTTCAGAAGTCTTTAGTATTCGCTCCCTCGCTGCGACGCGGTCTTCACCCCGGTGAACACCCACCCGCAGCGACGGCAACAAGCTTCGAAAGAAGGTGTTGACGGAAACGAAAAGCCTGACATAATAGGCGGCTCGCTTCGACGAAAAGACCTCCGGGTCGCACGACGAAGCAGCATCGGCAACAACGTTTCACTTCGGTGAAACG